>Ga0163154_10002320_pt1 | contig 28018 bp, 22 predicted proteins | sample OliLakLV19MP9P1_FD_148649 | JGI IMG/M metagenome (GOLD analysis project Ga0163154, IMG submission 148649) | Freshwater microbial mat bacterial communities from Lake Vanda, McMurdo Dry Valleys, Antarctica - Oligotrophic Lake LV.19.MP9.P1 | ecosystem: Environmental > Aquatic > Freshwater > Lake >... | reverse complement strand
TTCACAGTGAGTATCACTTACAATGGCACAGCCACCCTTGGGACAAATTATACCGCGCCCGATAGTGTCACATTTACCCGTGCAGGCGGATGGTCGCCAAACACCAGTTATCCATTAGAAGCCATCCTACAAATTGTCATACTCAATGATGATGTGGTAGATGTGGGCAAAACAATTATTGCCTCACTAAATCCGCCTTTTATTGTACCAGTGACAGCGGGGGCAACTTATCAGCATGTTGTCACCATCATCAACACCAATATTCAAGCGACAGGCACGGTAAATTTTGGCACAGTTACACAAACGGCTGGCGAATATGGGGTAGCTGGATTGACCAACAATATCCTTGTACCTGTGACGATGAAGGTCATCAATGGCACACCCAATATTCCGGGTCAGTTTACGGTGAATCTGGGTTATACCAACACAGGTGGGGCTGTCCGCAATACCGATTATACCGCCCCCAATACCGTCACCTTCTCCGATACCAGTTATGCACAAGGGACATATACCGCATACGTGCCTATCGGCATTATACCCAGAGTAGGGGTACAACTCCCGCGCTATTTCACCATGACGCTTTCTTCGCCATCATCTATGCATGTCAGCGTGGGTGGCACACAACCATCTACAAGTGTCGTCATTGTAGACGGCAACCAATTAGTCATCAGTGAAAACGAATTGCGGTATGAAATGATGGCATTGTTGCAACCCACCCACCAGATAGACTCGGTATTACCCGATTTTATCGCTGGCAGTGGCATCAATATGGTGGTCATCCTAGAAGATGGTACAGTGGGAACGGTATCCATCACCATGCCCACCCAAAACGGGGTGCATCGTGTGGTATTGGGGGATATGCTGGTGAATGGTATACCTGCACCAGCGAATTTTGTGAGTGTGATAAATAACGAATTGCCAGAACTCATATTAAATGGTGTCAACACCTATATGATAAGGCGCACAGGCGCATCACGTCGCCTCGAAATTACGACTGTGAACGAAAGCACTATCGGGTTATTCTATCGCCCATAACATTATAAGGTGGGGTCGTCGGGGATGAGGCGCTTGGCACGCGCTTCATCCCGTCTGGCTTCATCTGGTTGACCATTCCCCCGATACGCCCCTGCCCGTGCCAGCAATAATTCGGCATAGACCCCCATAATCGTCAAGCCTTCGGCATCCGTCATTTTTGGAGACGATAAAATTGTCGCAGGGGTATCATCATACAAGCCATAACGCGCTTCGAGTGCCATAGTTGCATCGGAGTAAGACGCGATTGCCAATACAAAATCACCCGCTATCACCGCAAAATCACCTGCCCATCGTGACCATACCCATTTTTTTGGTAATGTTTTGATGAGTGATAATCCCGCCTGTGCGTCACCCATTTTTTGATAGATGAACAATAACGACTCGCATAAACGGTCATCTTGGGGATACTTTGTCTGTGCCGTTTGCAAAATATCTCGCGCCATCGCTATATCACCCAACCGATAATAAATCATCGCCCGTTTGATATGGTCTGTGGGCGATAAAACCACCAAGCGGTCATATTCATCGCTGGCAAGGCGTTGGTCTGCCTCATCACCATGTCCCAATATATCCACCCACATCCGCACGGCTTGTTCGTGGTCTTGGTCATTTAGTGTGGGCGCATTGGCAAAATAATCAGCTAAGACCTGTCGTGCATCAGAAATTTCTCCCGCCAACAAAAACGCATTGGCAAGTTCTAATACCGAGTATGCCATCGCCTAATCCCCCACTTGTAATTGTGGAATCGCTATAATCTGATTGGCAATAAGGGGCAAGCGCACCGTAAAGCATGTGCCTTCGGCTTCTTCACTCTCAACCACAATCGTCCCACCATGCAATTCAATAATTTCTTTGGTGATAGACAAACCCAACCCTGTCCCCGTATTATAGTCGCTCACACGGAAAAAAGGCTTAAAAATATCTTGGAGCAGATGCTTGGGAATACCAATGCCCGTATCACGCACATCTAATTCGACAAAGGTAGGCAAATTAATGCCCAGTGTCCCATCGCCATAACGCAATTCAATGCTAATTTTTCCGCCTTCTGGCGTATAGTTGATGGCATTGGTGAGTAAATTCGTCACGACTTGGGCGATACGCTCCGCATCTACCAGCACCATCAATGGGTCTGATGGGGCATGATAATGAATTTTGAGCAGGCGTTTTTCTGCCTCTGGCAGTTGGGTATCCACAATTTCTTGCACCAATGCCTGCAATTGTATAAGCACACGGCGCAGGGTAATGACCCCATGCTCAAAGCGCGATACATCGAGCAAATCATCCACCAATTTTCGCATCCGTTCTGTGACCAATGTGAGGACGGGCATGTGCTTTTCGAGCGTATCGGGGCGTTTTTGGAGCAAATAGAGCCGTGTTTTGATATTGGTAATGGGTGTGCGGAGTTCATGAGAAGCGGTAGCGATAAAGCGCGTTTTTTGCGCTTCGAGTTGTTTTTCTGCGCTAATATCACGCATCACCGTCACTGCCCCACCAAGTTCACCTTCCCCGCGCATCACCCGTGTGATGACCACACTGGCATCGAAAACATCGCCCTCTTTACGGCGCAACCGCACTTCTCCCTGCCACAAGCCATAACGAACAATTTTATCCTGAATCTGGCGGATAAATACATCAACATCAATGTTATCTACAAGCATCATTTTCCAAATATTGGTCTGATTTTTGAGCCACTCACCCGATGTATAGCCTGTCAATCGGCTCATGGATGTATTGATGTAGCGCGTCCGACTACGCCTATCTGAATAAAGAACCCCCTCTGTCATGGCATCCAAAATAGCCCGCAATTGGGCGCGTTCACTTTCGAGTTCAACAGTCGCATCAGAGACACGTCGCCGTAATTCGGACGCATTGAGGTTAACCGCCTGAAAGAGTTGGGCATTTTGGATGGCAATCCCCGCCTGATTAGAAAAGGTCAGCAGACGGTTGGCATGGGATGAAATAAATTGCCCCGATTTGCGACTCGCCACCGTCAAAAAGCCGATGACCCGCCCCTGTGTTTGAATGGGGACACAAATATACGACTTCACCCAACGAATTTCGTCCACATCCAACCAATCGGCATCGTCTTCGGCTTCTTGCATCACAACAGGCGTGCGCGAGTCGTGAATACGGCGCAAAATGGGCAATGAATCCAGATAGTAGCGGTCTTTGTCGGCGGGAATATACACCGTCTCGCCATTGATATAACGACAAAAACGCAAATGACGAATATAAATTTCATCCTCAATCAAAATAATGCTGGCGGCATCATGAGGTGGCACAACCCGCCCGGCAAACAACAAAATGCGGTCTAATACATCATTGAGGTGCAGACTCTCGGTGAGGACGGCGGCGGCATCGCTGAGTGCTTCGGACAATTTACGTTGCTCGCGCTCGGCGTGTTCTGCCTGTTCACGGACTTGCACCTGATTGACAAGATTTTTATTGATGTCTATGAGGTCTTTGGTACGATTTTTGACCTCATCCTCTAATAATTCGTTGGCAAGTTGCAGGGTATCTTCTGCCAATTTGCGCTCTGTAATATCGGTACACACACCCACAATCCGATAGCGTCCCTCATCCAATGAGGTAATTTGTGCTTCTTCATGCAACCAGCGGATTTCACCATCGGCACGCACACACCGATATTCCTGATCATAACTGGTCTTGCCAGCGCGTATTGCTCGGGAGCTATTGGCATATAATTGGGTGACATCTTCATCGAAAATACCCCGCCGAAACGCATCCATATAGGTATCGTTGGGGGCGAGTTTGAGGGGCAAAAAGCGCATGGAGGCTTCTTCGTTGCTCACCTGCATTTTCCACTTAAATCTATCACCATTTTCTTCGACAATGGCATACCACAACAAACAATATGCCCCGCCAATGATATAGCTCACATATTCCTCTGCTTTTTTGACTTCGGTAATATCGCGGTTAATGCCCGCTAATCCGAGTGGTTGCCCATGATTATCATAAATCGGCACACGGGTCATCAACACCCATGTGGGTTCTGGGATATTCCATGTAAAGCTACCTTCTTGGGTAAGGGCAGTTTTGCGCTCATAAATGATATGATATTCTTCTTGGCTACGTTGTTTGACCTTTTCTTCAGACAAATAATCGGCATTGGTCGTGCCAATCACCACCCCATTGGGCGCACGCGGGCTAAGGCGCTTATACATGGCTTTATTGACCAGAATATGCCGCCCTTGCAAGTCTTTGACATAAATTTCATCGGGAATATTATCTATCAACGCCCGTAATAGGGTGCGTTCTTCGTCTAATCGTGTCTCAATCTTTTGGCGCTCGGTGATTTGCTCCAATAACTGATTATTCACCAATGTCAATTGCAAGGTGCGGTCACGGACTCGTTCTTCTAGTTCATCGGCATAACGGCGAATCGCTTCATGCAGACGGGCATTTTGAATAGCAATCCCCGCCTGATTTGCAAAGGCAATTAATTGGTCGGCATGAGCTTGGGTAAAACGATTTGGCTCTGGATAATCCATATTCACAAAGCCGATGACCTCATCTTCGATGATAATCGGCGCACCCAAATAAGCCCGAATCCAGTCGGCATCTGTAAATCGAATCCACTCGGGGTCGAGATGCACATCGGGGATGACCAGGGGTTTACGGTGTTTAATCATCCATGCCATGTTACTTGCGGTTTTTATTTTTATACGCACATTATCGAGGTAGCTCACATCATCGAGTACCGTGTCATAGCCGATAAACTCGCTTATATAGGCATATTCACCATCAATCAACATAATACTCGCCATTTTAGATGGTAACACTTGAGTAACCGATTGCAACACACGCCGAATCACTTCATTCATATCCAACGTACTATTGAGGGCGGCGGCGGTATCACGCAATGCCTCTGCCAATTGCCGTTGAGCATCTTCGGCGGCTTTGATTTGTTTTTGGCGGGTAATATCACGCACAATATTGAGGAGCGCACGCCGTCCATCATACGTAAAAATGCGACTACTAACCTCTGTGGGAAATATGGTGCCGTCTTGGGCTTTATACCCAATCTCAAAGATAAAGTGTCCGTTGGTACTCAATTGTTGCACAATCGTTTTGGATTCTTCACCAGTATGTGTGAGGAGAGGCGATTCTATATCGAAATGAGACATCTGCAACAATTGTTCACGCGAATAACCCAGCCAACGCACAGCACGCCGATTGACATCCAACAAACGCCCCGTTGCCATATCGGTGATGAAAATCGCGTCATTGGCAGAATCAAATAAATGACGATATTTTTCTTCTGCCAGTTGCAACTCATTATTAGGTAATCCCGCACCGGTCATACGCTGGAACATCATCTGATGCTTCATGAGCAAAATATTTTTTAATCGGCGGCGCACGAGTTCTGGTGGTGTAGAAAAATTGAAGCAATCATCCACACTTGCAGACAAAGCGAGGGTGACTTCTGGGGAATAATCTTGTTGTGCCAGCACCACAATAATTCCATCAGACCCGCATAATTGGCGTAGCTCCACATAAAAGCCGTATGTCACCCCAAAAAGAGAACTATCTACCACTATCACTTCTGGATGTTCGTTCTTAAAAAGTTGGAGGGCTACTCTGGGCGAGTTGGCAACATGGATTTTTTCCACATGCGGGTCAAATATATCCTGTATATGTTGCTGATTCCCATTATCATTGCTCACCAATAACAAGGTAATCATCTTCAAATTGGCAGTAGTCATCACATTTTCGCCATGCTCATAAACGATAGCGTATGATTATTACGCAAAGTGGGTAAGTTTGCAACATATCCTTGCCCATCACAAATCGGTACGGCTTAGGTCAGTACGCAATTCATACTGTTGTTGGTCACTACGGGCAAGTGTTTTTCCTCGTGCTTTGGGGTTGCTCATACCTGGGGCAATCCCTTTGCGTCGCATTTCCAGATGAATCATCTCATCCAATTTTTTCTTATCCTTGCCACTCACATATGCCAATTCATCAGCACGGGTGAGTGCATACGGATAGGGATTATTCCCCTGCATAGTAGATTGTACGACCAATGTGGCATGAAGGTCATCTAATGCCAGTGGGTCACGCGCCACCCACATCGGCACATCGACACGGGCGACATTGCTACGTGTTTCTGTACCCACTTTGATATAAAAGAAAGCGATTTCGTGGCTGGGGTTGAGTTTTTTGTAGGCATAATTGCGGGGCGAATTTTGTACCATCACGGCGCTCCGTTCACCGACCTTCAAAATGCTCCGAAACAGATGAATATCGCGCAGACCTTCCAAGTCGCCACCCTCTGCCAATTCCCGCTCACGGGCTTTCATCTCATATTCGTCTTGTAGGCTCATCAAAAACAATAAGCGCAACATCACCCGACTCCGCACAGGGTTATCCACATAACCCGCCAAAGACACCCGTACCCCATTGGCTTGGACATCAGACAAGTGTTGCAATGCCCCATGATAATCTTTCATCAGTTGACCGCCACCAATCACATCAGGATTTGCCCAAAACATCAATTGATTATCGTATAGGGCAACGATAGGGGAGCGATTTTGCCGATGTGTTGTCCATGCGGTTTGTGCCAATATTTGCATTTCTAGCACTGTGCGCCGTGCATCTACTGTGCGATTGCCCACCACCCGACCAGAACCATCATGCACATGGTCTTTGTGATAAAACAATTTTGGCAATGTCTGTGGTTGTGGCACATGAGGCACGCCATGCTGATAGGTAAAAATGCCGATATTCAGCAAATAAAAATGTATGGGCGATTGCTCATACGGATAAATCTGTGAGCCATCCACCGCGATAATCGTGGCACGTTCTGGGACTAGTGGCGCGGGATGGATAAAATTGATGGGGATATTATGCGGTCTATCCAACGGGGCGGCACCCCGATAGCCACTAATATCCGATTGACGCACCAGATGAATCCGTTCATGAATCGCATTGAGGTCATTGGCATTGGCAAACCGTTCTTTGGCGATTTCGAGTTTATCGGTGAGGTCAAAGTCGAGTTGGTCAATCATTGCCCCCAATTTATATACTTGGTCGGTGAGTTTGCTAAATTCTAGCGTCATTTATAGATACCCTCTCTGGCTCTTTCTAAGCCCATCCACAACACAGCCGCCCCTTGTGGGGTCATTTTGCGGTGCAGGTCATTGGGCAATCCTGCTAATGTCTCCAATGGAATATAAAATGTGGCTTGGCGCTCCACTTGTAACGAGGCAGTGAGTCCCGCCTCATTGCGCCTATACCAATCTGGGTCATGGATAATGCACACCATCGCCAATTCTGAGCGCATAGACAGCAGATTAAATACCGCCCCTGTTGGCAACAATTCTGCCCGTCCATCTGCCAACATCGCCCGCATATCCGCCACCGGCGTTTGGTCATAGAAATAATGTGGTGTATCGGCATTTTTCCACTGGTCATATTCCGCCATACCAAACAATTCTTCCCCAAATTCACGCAAAAACTGATGCGTCAACGACCATTCGGCTTCTGCCCATTCGGGTTTATTCGGCTGAAAGACAAATGCAGGTAAGACATGATATAACCCCGCATTCACTCCCATGTTGTGTGACCGTTGGCAAAAAATAAACCGATATGCCCCCTCATGATAAAACACCACCAGCGATGCTAATCCCACTGTACTACCCCGCCCCGCTCCGTGCCATAACCATTTTTCTGATGGAATCGTGGCGTGCAATTGGTCGCGTAAGGGCGTATGGGGAATATCCCCACGGGCATAGGCGCGTATCTCTTGGTCTAGGGCATCACACGTAGCCAACATATCAAAATAATACCCCAGTTGCCCGTCTAATTTATCACCATCCAACGATCTGAGCGCATAACACAAGCCATTGGTCAATGTGCGCGTGGCTTTTAGCCGATCCAGATGGTCACTATCATATAGGGCAAATGCTTGTGATGGCAAATAAACAGGGTGAAAATTGCCGAGTAGCGCCTCTACCGATTTTTCCCCATATCTATGAAAGGGACGTATCGCCACAGGATAATCTGCCCCACCGCGTTTCATGGCAATATCCCCATAATGATGATGTAGATAAGCCATGAGTTTGTCATGTGCCTGTGGTGTAAGCCAATCAACCGGCATTTTTGCCCCATTTTTCCATGAGATAAATCACCATGCGCGAAATCATCTTGTAACTGTTTTTATGATACCCACCACCAAGCACCACCACCAACGGAATCCCCATGCCTACGATGGTGTCTATGACAAATTTGTCGCGCTCCAATATCGCTAATTCAGACAAGCGCAATCCCCCTAACATATCGTGTTCATAGGGGTCTGTCCCTGCGATATAAAAGACCACACTCGGATTTTTGACCCGTTTGAGCGCCTCTGGCAATTTATAATAGAGCAAATCCAGATAGGTGCTACTATTGCATCCCGAATTGAGCAAAATGCCATAATCAATGCGTTCTTGGGCAAGTGTATCGTGCGGATAAATGGATGCGTTATACATATCAAACAAAAATGTATAATCTTTTCCGCGATACACACGGCTATTACCATTGCCCTGATGAGCATCCAAATCTATGATAACCGCCTGTGATTGCGCCGATACCATCCGTTTTTCGTGCAATTCTTCAATAGCAATGGCAACATCGGCATACAAACAAAATCCCTCGCCTTTTGCAGAACTGGCATGATGATAACCACCAGCCAAATTAACGGCGATGCCATTGGTCATAGCGCTATGCGTGGCGATGAGTGTGCCTTGCGTGGCGTATTGCATCGGCTTGAGCAAATGCGACTCTACCATGCCATAAGGAAAAGGCGCGATGATAGGCATTTCGATGGCACGGGCGATATAATGTGTCGAACACAATTCATTGAGGTATTCGGGCGTATGCACCCGCAATAAATCATGGACACTGATAGGTGCGGTGGGGGTGATGGTGTGTTCTTCTAAATAATCACCCAATGTCGCTTTGGCATCCCACCACGCACGGCTATATTTGCGGGTATCGAAGGGGTGCAACTTCTCTAATCCCATGAAGTGAATGTCGTATTCTGGTGAAAAAACTATTTTTGGTTGAATCTGTCGCATGAAAAATATCCAAAGGTTATTTTGATAATTGGGAGAATGGTATAAGAAAAACTCATTATGCCCATATAACTTTATACTGTCTCTATTATAACCCCGATTTGCGTGATTTTTCTCGCAACTTAGGGTATCATTACTACGTACAACCTTATAAGTGGAAGAAAATATCACTGTGTCTGATGCAATTGTTAGCCAATGGATAAACGCCGCCATCAATGGAGACCAAGAGGCATTTGCCGAATTGTTATATACCTTTCAAGATGCGGTCTATAATCTGTGCTATCGGCTTTTGGGTGAACGTACCGAAGCCGAAGATGCCACACAAGAAGCATTCTTAAAAGCCTATTATAATTTGAGGCGTTACGACCATGAACGGTCATTTAAGACATGGGTGCTTTCAATTGCATCCAATCACTGCATAGACCGTTTACGAAAGCGCCGTATGAGTTATGTCTCGATTGATGAGAGCATCCCCGCCACATTATCTTTGGCGAGCGATGAGCCAGAACCAGAACCAGCCCTATTGGGCAATGAGCGTAGCCAGCATATTCAAGACATGCTCCACACGCTTCAGCCAGATTATCGCGCCGCCGTGGTATTGCGCTATTGGTACGATTATTCGTATGCCGAAATTGCCGAAATTTTGGGCGATAGCGAGAGTGCCATCAAAAGCCGTTTATACCGCGCACGGCAATTGTTAGCAGAAAAAATGACACCCACCAGTGATGAAGATTTCCATAATTCGCTGGAAGAACGGATGTAACTGTATGGAACGCAAACATCAACTTATGCAAGAATCACTCGATGCGCCGTTATCGGCACAGGCAGTTGAAGAACTGACCATCATTCTCGCAGAAAATCCGCAATCTGCCGATGACTATCAACGACTCCAAAAAGTAGACGATATGCTCAGTATTGCGCCGTTTGAACGCGCCCCAAAGCGACTTGCACTCACCATTATGGCGCGGATTGCCCAAAGTGTGAGCGCACAAACCAAACCCACCAGCGACATTGATATTGCCACCCTTCAGGTGGCGGTGCAATTGGTCACAGTTGCCGCCTTACCCCTATTGGTAGGCGCGGGTTATATGCTTCTCAATTCACAAACAGACCCAGAATCGTTGGAAGTGGTGATAGAACAAGTCGCCATGCTTCTGCTCATGGTCATCAATGTGATTGATGTGATGCTAGACGAAGCCAAAGAGATTGTGCATGATGATCCACAAACAGCCCTCGCCATGCTCACATTGCTCCCCACCACCCTATTAACAATGGTGAGCGAAATTTTGGGGATTCACAACGAAGCAGACGAATCATGAGGGATGATTCCCTCTTTTTCGGCATTTTCATAAATCCATTTGTCGGCATCCACCCGTGATGTAAATACCTTATATTTGACCTTAGACCCCCACGACAAAAATTGTTTCATGAGGATAGCACCAATACGCGCCACAAACGAATCGGGTAATACCACCGCAAAATAAGTTTGTTCGCGCAGACGGGGAACGTTGTTCATCACCTCACGACTTTTTTTCATGGCATAAGGCGTTATCGTCTGATGGGGATGGCTTAGGTCATCTATAAAGAAAAAAGCCCCTGCTTCTGGTATTTCTTCGAGCGTCTTAATGACCAACTCTGACCATGCGTCTACCGCTTCATCGGATGTATCGCCTTGTGTTTGCACAATCACCAAGCGCCTATCATAGCGCCATTCACGGGTGATGCCATGCGAGTAATTTTCGATTATTTGGCTCATTGTGTTTTCTAACCTCGCGCTATTTTTTAGCCATATCATAACATCATTTGGTATAATAAAGGCAAAATTATGACTGTTTTCAAACTGAATAGAGGGAACATCTTGGCAACACAACCTATAGAACAACTCGCAATTAACACCATTCGTACATTAGCGATGGATGCCGTCCAAAAAGCCAATAGCGGACACCCCGGTCTGCCAATGGGCGCGGCAACCATGGCATATACCCTTTGGCAACATCACCTACACCATAATCCATCCAATCCAAATTGGGCAAATCGTGACCGATTCGTCCTAAGTGCGGGACACGGCTCTATGTTGATTTATTCACTGCTTCACCTCACAGGCTATGACTTGTCACTGGATGATATTAAAAATTTTCGTCAATGGGGGAGCAAAACGCCCGGTCATCCAGAAATCCACATCACACCAGGGGTAGAGACAACCACGGGACCATTGGGGCAAGGCATTGCCAATGCGGTGGGTATGGCACTCGCAGAAACCTATCTCGCCAAGCACTTTAACCGCCCCAACCATGCCATTATTGACCATCACACCTATGCCATTGTCGGTGATGGCGATTTGATGGAAGGTGTGTGTATGGAAGCATGTGCGCTGGCAGGACATTGGGGCTTGGGCAAATTGATTGTCCTATACGATGCGAATGATATTACGTTAGATGGTGATGCCAGCATGACCTTCACCGAAAATATCCGTATGCGTCACGAATCATGGGGCTGGCAGGTGATTGATGTGGCAGACGGCAACGACATCAACGCCATCAATAGCGCCATCGAATTGGCAAAATCAGATAGCACCCGCCCCAGTATCCTCATCATCAAGACAATTATCGGCTATGGTAGCCCCAATAAGGGTGGGACAAGCAAAGCACATGGGTCGCCATTGGGCGCGGATGAAATCGCGCTCACTAAAAAGGGTTATGGCTGGGAATATGAGCCGTTTTTCGTCCCACAAGAAGCATCTGACCACTTTCGCACCGCGATTGGGCAAGGACTCGCCAAAGAAGCGATATGGTTAGTAAAACTCACGGCATATCGGCTTGCTCATCCCGATTTGGCGAAACAACTTGAAGGCGTGCTGGCAGGGGAATTGCCCGATGGTTGGGATGCAGATTTGCCCGTTTTTCCTGTGGATAAACCAGTCGCCACGCGCAACGCCTCTGGCAAAGTGCTAAATGCCATCGCCAAAAATATCCCCACCATGATAGGTGGTGATGCCGACCTCGCAGGAAGCACAAAAACCCTGATTGATGGTGCTGGCAATACAGGACATCTACACGGCGCAGAACGCAATTTGCGTTTTGGTGTGCGCGAACACGCGATGGGTGCTATTGTCAATGGATTGGCATTGCATGGTGGCATTTTGCGCCCCTATAGCGCCACATTTCTCACCTTTAGCGATTATATGCGTCCTGCCCTGCGCTTGGGCGCGTTGATGGGATTGCCCGCCATTTATATTTTTACCCATGATAGCATTGGCTTGGGCGAAGATGGTCCCACTCATCAACCGATTGAACAGGTCATGAGCCTACGCCTGATTCCAGATTTATATGTGTTCCGTCCCGCCGATGCCAACGAGACCATCGGCGCATGGCAAAGTGCGGTGTTACTGGGCAAGCCATCGGTATTGATTTTTACCCGTCAAGATTTGCCCGTCCTACCAAACCCCGAACATATTCAAACTGGTACAGCACACGGCGCATATACCCTTGCCGATAGCGAAGGCACACCGCAAGTCATCCTCATGGCGACAGGGAGCGAAGTCTCGCTGGCGCTGGAAGCCTATCATGAACTCCGCAAAGATGGCATTAAAGTCCGTGTGGTCTCGATGCCCTGCTGGGAATTGTTTGATGAGCAAGATTCTGCCTATCAAGAGAGTGTCTTACCCAAACGAGTGAGTGCGCGGGTGAGTATTGAGGCGGGAGTGACTACTGGCTGGCACAAATATATTGGCATCAACGGGGTCGCCATTGGCATTGACCATTTTGGCGCATCTGCCCCATATGAACGCCTCTATCAAGAATTTGGGCTGACCACAGGACGCATTGTGGATGCGGCGAAGGGGTTAATCAAGTAAGAAAGGTTTTAACAGGGCATGGTTAATATCATGCCCTATCTTTTGGAAATAAATCGGCAATTGCCAACACAAAATTTGGCAATACATCCTCTCCTGTAAGGGTCTCTTTTTCCATGAGGGTGCGTTTATGTAATCCATCATCACCCGCCGAGCGCCAGATTTCCACAACCCGTTCTTCTGGATAAATCACCCATACGAGCCGTGTGCCATACATAATATATGTCTCAATTTTTTGCATCAATTGGCGGGGTGTATTGGCTGGTGATACGACTTCTATGGCTAAATCGGGCGCGAAATAAAAATAGTGAGTCAAATCCAAATCGGGCTTGCCTGCAATAAAAGACGCATCTGGGACAAATTCGTCTGTAGATGAGAGCCGATAGCTGGTGGAATCACCAAATACCCAACCAATGGGATGTATTTTGATAAATGACATGAGTGCATAAACGATTTGCGACACAATGTAATTGTGTAATGGTTTTGGTGGTGTCACTTTATAAATTACTCCCCCTAATAATTCAAATTGTTTGTCGCTATTTTCGGGCAATTGTTCCCAAGAACGCAGGTCATCTAGGGTATGGGGTTGGATGATGGACATAAGTGATATTCCTCTTGTAGGGACGGTATATAATAACCGCCCCCACAGATAAATTTAATACTGGGGTGGATATTGCCCATAGGGCGAATAAGCGGGGGGATAGGCATTACCTTTTTGTAAGGGGCTATTTGATAATTTGAGCGACATAAACAACAACAATGCCAGTGATGCACCTTGCGCCGCGCCTAACAGTGCCAATGCAATACGACCAGTAGAAATGTCATCTACATCCAATAAAATTCGTGTAGCAATTTCAGAATTTGCCCAGCTAATTCCAACTATTGCAACAATGACGATGACCATAAATATCAGTGAGAGGCGCGGTTCACCATTTGCACCGAATAATTTATTGAAATTAGACAATATCACAGCCACTATCACCCCATCTAGCACACGGCTTCCCCATGCAAGTATTTGGGCTGTATTTAAATTATCCATATTGGTTAGGATGAAGCTAGCCGCCCCACCAGAGATACCGATTAAAACCGCTAATATCAACATGGTGACAATGCTCAACGGCTTTAAGGTTTGTGACAAAACAACACCCAATAGCGCAAAAGCAATCGTAGAAATAATGGCGATAACGAGGATATAAACATTAATATCTCGAATTGAGCCACCAATGAGCAGTTCTACATCTATAAACCGCACAATACCAAACAATATCGCGCCAGCGACTATCGAAATCATCAAACCAGCAAACGGGAATCCCCCGCCACCTGCTTGTGCATAGCCACCATAACCCATTTGTGGTTGTCCATAGGGGCTATAACCCATTTGTGGGGGTTGTCCGTATGGATTTTGAGGCTGTCCATACGGATTACTAGGCGGTTGTTGTGGTTGTCCGTAGGGAGTCTGAGGCTGTCCATACGGGGTTTGTGGCTGTCCATACGGATTACTAGGTGGTTGTTGTGGTTGTCCATAGGGGTTGCTAGGCGGTTGTTGTGGTTGTCCATACGGATTACTGGGCGGTTGTTGTGGCTGTCCATAGGGGTTACTAGGCGGTTGTTGTGGCTGTCCATAGGGGTTACTAGGCGGTTGTTGTGGCTGTCCATACGGGTTTTGAGGCTGTCCATAGGGGTTACTAGGCGGTTGTTGTGGCTGTCCATAGGGGTTTGGTTGGTTGGTATTTGGCAACCCATAGGGATTGGTCACTGGGGTGCTTCCAAACGGATTTGTATCTGATGGCGGTGACGAAATAGGAGATGGTGTTGGTGCAGGTGGGCTTCCAAATGGATTCATTTGTGGAGGTGGCGATGTCACAGGGGGTTGTGATGTAATAGGTGTGGGTGGCTTTGATGCAGGCGGTTGCATATAGATATTGGTCGCCATATAGTCGCCATCGGCAGACATTTCTTCTATCGTAAATTGTATCTTGATAGATTGTGGCAAATTACCCAAACGAATTTCGTCATTGGGGCTGAGTGGCTTGCCATCGGTAAACACTTGTTGTCCATTCACAAATGTACCAGCACTACTTGGTTTGCTATCTACAGAACCATCTATAATCACATAGCCATCACCAACAAAACGGATATGGCAATGACGATTGCTTACATAACTAAATTCGGGTGTGCTTTCAAATTGCAGGTTGGCATCTTTGCCACGTCCAATGATAAATACAGCACCTGGGTCTCTGGGCAAATTATACTCGTGTGGCATACCACCGAGTTGTACGCGGATTTTTGCTTGGCTCATATAAATATCCCTTTTAGTACAATGCGATTGGTAATCATGACCTCATTATGACCCTAATCGCAAGATTTTGCAACAAATATCAAGCATTCTTTATAGGATTTTATTCGCTACGTAATGCTTGTGATGTTTGCAAACGGCTCATACGCCATGCGGGATAAATTCCAGCCAAAAGTGCCGCCACCACCGCTACTAAAAATGCCAGCAAAAATTCTTCTGGGGCAAAATAAAAATCCATCGTCCAACCAAATGAGCGCACATTAATCACAAACAATAACACCATCGCCAACGCCAAACCAATGGGCAATGCCAGCACGCCCGCCACCACCCCCATAAGACCTGTTTGTACCAATGTATATTGCCACAATTGGCGCGGAGTCATGCCATTGGCACGTAACACCCCATATTGACGGGTGTTTTCTAGTTGCAATGATAATAATGCCGATAAAATGCCGATGAACGCCACCACAGTCGCCAATAGCCGTAACGCGATGGTGATAGAAAAAGCGTTATCAAAAATGACAAATACGCCCGCCCGTAGGTCACGGTTGGCTTGCACCAATAAATCGGTGTCGCGCACCGCTTCACGGATACGCCCCATGACCGCTTCTATATCGGCATCTGGAGAGATAAAAACCCCCAATGACGAAATATAGGGGTCATCATAATAATTTCGATACACCGCATTGGTCATATAGACTGTCCCTTGGTCGGTGGAATAATCATAATACACCCCCACTACAGGGAAGGTCTGCTCCCCCCTGTCGGTGAGCAGGCGCAGACTATCGCCCTGCTGGATATTCCGCCGATAAGCAAATGGCTCGCTCACCATCACCCCATCGGCTTCCATTGCCGTCCAATAATCGCCATTGGGCGCAGTCGTCCACAACAAACGGCGGTTATTCGAGATGTCAAAATCCACTGCGATAAGATTCGCAGGCGGAAAATCGGGGTAATCTGGCGCGGAAACACTGATAGACCGCGATGCCGATAGCCTGTCTACCCCTTCCACTGCACCCACAATCAGGCGCATAGATGGGTCTACATCCACCGTTGCGCGGTTAGATGTGAGCAAGGGCGGACTGAGATAAATATCACTCCCCAGCGTATTTTCTAGCCAAACGGATACCGTAGACCGAAAACTAGCAATCATCACACTCACGCCCACAATCACACTCACTGCCACAGTGAGCGCCGCCACCGCCACCGATGTTCGACTCAACGATTGCACCACCGCCCGCGTCCCCATCCGCCCCACTACCCCAAATAACCGACCCATAATCGGTGTGGCGATGCTCATCATACCCACGAGTACAATCGGGGTAAAAAATGCCCCACCGATAATAATCGCAAATAGCGCGATAAAGCTGATGATAATGTCTTGTGACGGAATTTGGAGCAGAAGTAGCCCAAATATGAGCGAACCAATCGCCGCGAGGGTAATATAGGGCAATAATGCCTGTGCCGATGCCTCTTGGTCGCTACGGCGCATAGCGCCTGCGGGTGGGATGCGGGTGGCAAGATAAGCGGGCAAGGCGGCGGCAGATATGCTGGCAAATACGCCAATAAATGCCCCTTTGATGAGGGTAAATGGCTCAACACTGATACGCTGGACATTCACCGTAAAATACAAGTCGCTGATGGTCTGTGCCACGATGCTCACGGCAAATCTGCCGAAGATGATGCCGAGTCCCAATCCGAGTAGCGTACCAATAAATCCAAGCACCGCCGCCTCACCTAATATCAGTGTAAAAATTTGCCGTTTTGTTGCGCCGATAGACCGCAAAATCCCCAACATGGGGCGACGCTGTACTACGCTAAATGTCACGGTGTTATAGATAAGAAAGACACCCACCACCAATGCCAAAAGGCTCAATGCCTGCAAATTGAGTTCAAATGCGCCTGTCATCTGTGCCAATGTGCCAACATTACGACTGGTAGAGATAAGTTGCGCCCCCAGTGGCAATATCGCCTCAATACGGCTCACCCATTCATCGGTATTTTCTGTGGGCAATATCAAGTCTATGCGGGTGATGCTATTGGGTCTGCCGACTAATTCTTGGGCAGTAGCAATATCGGCAATCAGCAGGTCATCAAGTGCCTGTTGGCTGAGTTCATCGTTAGGACTGAGTACCCCCACCACACGCACATCGGCAGTGAATGTCCCCACGCGCAGGGTGATGCTATCGCCAATTTCTATACCATAACGCCCCGCGAGGGTCGCGCTCATCAAAATGGTATTAGGTTCTGCGATAAACGCATTAAGCGCCTCAAATGCGCTATCCCCCGTATTATTGTTGTTAACTTCCACTGTATTTAAATAAGCGCGGAAGGGCGCTTCTGAAAATGGGTCTACACCCAATAGGCGTAAGGGTTGGTCGCCCAATTGCACCCCACGCACATATTCTTCGACAATTGGGGCGCTGGCACGCACACCTAAATCAATCCGAATTTGGTCAAAAAGGCTGGTGGGCAAAATATCCGATGAAGCAATGACTTGATGTGTCGCATTGCCAGAAATGCTCTGGGCGCTCAGTTCAAAGGCACGTTTGGCAGAGCCATTTGCCACATCAATGGCAATCACCATCGCCACACCCAACGCCACACCCAAAATAAATAACAGACTTTGCATAAAGCGCCTGTTGATATACCGTTCACTGAGTCTGAATAAAATGGGTCTGACCATCATTACACCGCCATATTGTTATCGTCAATTTATAGGAAATACACACCTATTATCATCCAACGCGCTATACTGATGCTTGGTATTTGCTGAATATCAGATGATAATCGTGAATTATCTCACAAAAAACTTAGGGATTCATCCCCTTTAACTCATGCGTTTGTGCGATAATGATAAAAATGTTGATACACTGTTAACGGTGAAATTCATAACAATTGGCTTATAATACATATATGGACACTAAAACGCTTATCACAATACGCAATCTGAATAAAACGTATGAAGAGGGGGGACGCGCCCGCCATGTATTAGACGCGGTAAATTTAGATATTCTTCAGGGTGAATTTTTTGTGATGCTGGGCAAAAGTGGCAGTGGTAAATCTACCCTACTCAACATGATTAGTGGCATAGATAAGCCAGATAACCCAGAATCTGCTCAAATCTGCATCGAATCCACCGACATCACCAAACTGAATGATACCCAGCAGACCCTTTTTCGGCGTGATAATATTGGCATTGTGTTCCAGTTTTTTAATCTCATCCCCACCCTCACCGTACTCGAAAATATCACCCTTCCGCTTGAATTGCGGGGAGAAAGCCGTAAGACCAGCGAGCAAAAAGGCATCCGTTTATTAGAACGTGTTGGCTTAGGCAATCGGGGTGGTGGTTTTCCAGACAAGCTCAGTGGTGGCGAGCAACAACGGGTCGCTATTGCCCGTGCCTTAGTACATGAACCAAAATTGGTACTGGCAGATGAACCCACAGGCAATTTGGATGAAGAAACGGGCGAGCGTGTTTTGGCATTATTGCTAGAACTCACCCGCGAAGAAGGCAAAACGTTGGTCATGGCAACACATAATCAAGAAATTGTGCCTTTTGCAGACAGAGTTTCGCGGATTCATGAAGGCAAATTGCACATCACCAACAATGCCACCGCTAAGATGGTCATAGAACCAGTATAAGTTTGGAACTTTTCCAAAACTGATATTTCGTTTATGCTTTCTAAATAGCGTTCTTATATAGCTATGTTTTCATTTGAGGGGCGTTATTATTATCGTCACTTATCCGACCGTGCAAGACCATGCAGTGGAAAGGTAAAACATCATGAGAGAGCCTGACCCAATCCTCGTAAAGCAACTCTTAAGTGAGTTGCGCGATGTGAACAAAGAAAAACGTCGCACCGCCGTCATGAAACTTGGCATGGTCGGAGGCGAACAAGCAGTACGCGCCCTGATTAACGCCGTTCAAAACGACTATGAAGACCTGATAGTGCGCGGACGCGCCGCCCTTATGTTGGGCAAAATTGGCGACACCCGTGCAGTAGACCCCCTTATTCGCGCCCTCGATGCGCCCGGTTACCAGACCCCACTCAATGCCGCCCAAGCACTCGGACAAATCGGAGACCCCCGCGCCATAGAACCACTGGTGGTATTTGCCAGCAATGGACGTGATAAGACCCGCGAAACCGCTATTAATTCGCTCAAAAAATTGGGACATGAGTTTCATATCCCCGAATTAGAGCCAGAGAAAATTTAAAGAATGTGTATACCGTATATGGGGTTTGCGCTGGCAAACCCCTATGTAATCTATCAGACCAGTACTGCTTATACCCCACCATCCACAGGGATACTCGCTCCTGTGATAAAACTTGCACTATCCGATAATAAAAATAGCGCCATATTTGCCACTTCTTCGGGTGTTCCAACCCGCCCCAAATAATTATGTGCCGATGTTGTCAGGTCATTGTCTTCAATATCACCCGCACAAATCACATTGACGCGCACATTTTTTGGCGCAAATTCACGGGCAAATTGTTTGGTCATGGCAATCAATCCGCCCTTGCTGGCGATATATCCCACACCGCTTTCGAGTGAGGTGGCGGTGCTGGCAAGGTTGAGAATCACCCCACCGCCTTCATCTGCCATCACCCGTCCCATCAATTGGCTACAAAAAAATGCCCCTGTGAGGTTGACATCCAATTGTCTGCGCCAATCCCATTCATCTACCGCATTGATGACCCCCGCTTTATACACCCCTGCGGCGTTGATAAGGTAATGCACCCGTCCGAATGCCTCGCGGGTGTTTTCGATGAGCGCCGATGCCTGAAACCGATTGCATACATCGCCTTGCATCGCCATCGCACGTCCGCCCATGCCTGTTATTTCTTCGCCAAGCGAAAAAATACGGTCTGGGTTAATATCGTTCACACCCACCGCACACCCACTTTGCACCAATGCGAGTGTGATTGCACGCCCAATACCTGTGCCTGCCCCCGTGATTATCGCTGTCTTACCACTAAAATTGATATTAAGCTGTGTCACACTATTTTTTCTCTTTCAGAATACGGGTAATTTGCTCAATATGATTGACATCGTGCGTTCCGACTTGTATGGCAGAACGGGTCATCGGAAATTCGCCATATTCGGGATGAAAGCCATTGCGTTCCCATTGTTCTGGGGTGAGCGATTCAAAAAAGGTGATGAAACGTGCGCGTGTACTGTTGAGTTCTGCTAACACGGCGTGCAGATTTTGGTTGTTATACTCGTTTTCAATCACCAATGCTTCATGGTCGCGTGGGACAAAAGTAGGATCCTCTTCATTCAAAATTTGATTTGCCCGTTGATAAAAAATTTCGTCATAATCACGCAAATGACATAGCACCTCCAACACTGTCCATCCATCACCATTATCGCGGTAGGTGGTGGCATCGTGTTGCGACACATCAGATAAGATGATATTCAAAATTTTTATGCTATTGCTCATGAGGGCGAGGTGTGCTTTGCGAACAATCATCAAGTCCATTGCAAACAATCCTTTCGTGAATTGGGTCATCCGATATATGATAGCGCCTGTTGATGATGACGATAAGGGCGGTTGAATGAGAATCCACTGGAAATTGCTAATGATGCTGATGCTGGTGATGCTGGTGATGAACATCACCCTTCTCCAAGCTGGTTCTGAGGGGCATATCATGACGGTAGAGCGCACCATTGCCCTATATGCGGGCGCGGGGCGCACTTATCCCCAAATCACGACCATGAATGCGGGGACACAAGTCGCCTTATTGGGGCGCAACACCATTGGCAACTGGTGGTTTGTGCGGCTGAATGACACCGCAGACGGATGGGCAATGGCAGGATATTTTGTTGATGACCACAATCTCCACCTGAGCGATATTCTCATCATAGACAGCTACCACGCCGATTTATCACGAGTGACGGGTGAATTGGCATCACAACTGCACACCATCCCCATTTTGCCCACCATGAGCCACGCCATGCACGACATATTTGCGCGTGGGCAATCGTTGGGCAATGCGCCGAATGTTATCTCCAAAGTGGGCGATTCTAATAGTGCACAAGCGATTTATCTCTCGCCGATTAGCGCGGGGAATTATGATTTGGGGGTATATGATTTTTTGGCAGATACGGTAGATTATTTCTACGAGTCATTTGGCATTGTGTCACAATCTGCCAAAGTGGGCATGAATCTATTTTCGTTATTTGAGCCGATATGGGCAGATCCCGATGTATGTGAAGCGGGTGAATCGCCGTTATTATGCGAGTATCGCCTCAATATGCCCTCGGTTGCAGTCGTGCTGTTTGGGGTGAATGATGTGCAAGTGCTGAATCGGGCAGAATACGAAACACAAATGCGCCTATTAATTGAGCAGTCGCTTGAACATGGCGTGATTCCATTGTTATTGACCTATGGCAGTGACCCAAATTTAAATCCTAACCACGCCCAATTATTGCGGTTTAACCTCATAACGGCAGAATTGGCAGATGAATACGATGTGCCACTGCTCAATTTATGGGCATCGCTCACCGATTTGCCCCGTAACGGGGTAGGTGAGGATTTATCACACCTAACCAGCACGGGCGATGGCATGAATTTGACAGGCAATGAATCGTTCTATGGATTAAGTCTACATCATTTGTTAGTATTGCAGGCGTTGGATGGTATCCGCAGAGAGGTAATTTTGGCTGATGAAATTAGTGACTAGAGAAAATGTATTTGCATTGGCGTTGTGTATTATCATGATTTTGGTGTTGATTGTGTCCGCCGATAGCACCCCTACATGGATTTATCAAGGATTTTAACCCGTGACCTTTAACCTGACTCTGATTGCCATTTTTATGGTGTTTGGCTGGACATATAGCCTTGTCTTGCCTCGTGCATGGCGCGGATGGGCATTATTTATCGCCAGTGTGGTGGCGGTGTATGCGCTCCAACCGCCACTACTCATTCGTCACATGGATTTTATTCTGCCCACCGCGACATTGCTCCTTGTGGTAATCGTATGGGTGGTGACTGCTCCGCGCATAGGGGGTAAATTTAGGTGGTCACAGGCAGATTTGATAACGGTGGGTATGTTGCTCATCATCATTATGGGGTTATCGCTCCTGCGTTTATTGCCAGAATCCTTGAATCTATTCACCGCATCCCGCCCACCAGAAACACTTCCCGTTATGGTGGTATTGGCGATATTCGCGGTGGTGACGGTCGGCATGGGGGCGCTCACCACCCAATCGCGCCAGCGCCGTGTGTTGAGTATCTTCATTTTGGTCATTATCGGCGTGTTTATCATCCTAAAAACCGAAGCATTGGCGGTTGCCCTCAGTGGATGGTTGCGTGAGCAAACAGGCAGAGATAGCACACTGGCGAATCCACTAACTGATTTGAATTGGCTCGGATTTTCGTATGTGGCGTTTCGGCTGATTCATGTCCTACGCGACAGACAAATGGGCAAATTGCCCGATATAAGTCTGCGCGATATGCTCACTTATATCGTATTTTTCCCAAGCCTGACGGCGGGTCCGATAGACCGCGTAGAACGGTTTGCGGATGATATGACTGCTCTCAAAGAGATGAATGGGCGCGACCCTGCACGGTTGGTAGAAGCGACAGCACGTATTTTTATTGGCATCTTCAAGAAATTTGTCGTAGCAGATAGTTTGGCACTTTTCGCGCTTAATGCTATCAATGCCGAACAGACGATAAACGCGGGGGGTACATGGGTATTGCTCTATGCCTATGCGTTCCGCCTATTTTTCGATTTTAGCGGCTATTCGGATATTGCCATTGGCATCGGGTTATTGTTTGGGGTGCGCCTGCCAGAGAATTTTAACCGACCATACCTCAAAAATAGCATTACAGCATTTTGGCAATCGTGGCATATCACCCTGAGTAACTGGGTGCGCTTTTATATTTTTTCACCCCTCACACGCGCAATGCTTCGGTGGAAACGCCGACCCTCTAGCAACATCATCGCCCTTATCGGACTCATGGCAACCATGATGATTATCGGCTTGTGGCATGGGATTAGCCTCACCTTTTTTATTTGGGGTGTGTGGCATGGGGTGGGGTTATTCATTCATAAACTCTGGAGCGACCGCACGCGCAAATGGTATAACCAATTCAAGAAAAAAGAGGGGCAATTGCGCCTGTGGAATTTAGTGGGGATGGTATTTACATTCCATTTTGTGGTGCTGGGATGGGTGTGGTTTGCGTTACCCGATATGACCATTGCATTGACCGTATTCGGCAAATTAATTGGAGTAGGATTTTAGTATGTGGGGCTGGCTTATTCATCCAGAAAAACCGTACACATGGGGATTTATTGGTCGTGTGGGGCTAAAAGCGATGATATTATTCATCATCGCCAATGGCTTATTTATGGTGTTGCAACCGATGGATTTTATCAGCCGATTATCACTGTATAACGTGGTTTTTGACGGGCGGGTGCGCTTGCCATACGCGGGAAGTGATTCATCGCAATCGTATGCGGTCACAATGGATAATATTCCCGCCATGATTGCCTCGCATCAAGTCGCACGTCCCAAAGCCGATGACGAATTTCGGGTGTTGATACTCGGTAATTCTGGGATATGGGGGTTTTTATTGCCCCCACAACAGACACTCGCGCCACAGCTGAATGATATGAATTATTTGTTGGCAGATGGTCGGCGGGTGGTGGCATATAATTTGGCATATCCATTGCCCCTCACACTACGCGATTTGCTTTTGCTCGATGAAGCCATGCGCTATGAGCCAGATATGGTGGTTTGGTTGGTCTCTATGACCTCTTTTTTCTTGCCAAGCCAATTTGTAGATACGATGGTCATCAATAACCGCGATGGCGTGAGCCAATTGATAGATAATTATGAATTAGCGATTAGCCTATCCGACATCAAATTTCCAGAGCATAATTTTTTTGGTCAACTGGCTTCATCGCAACAAGTATTGGCGGAGTTATATCGCAATCAACTCTATGGGATGATGTGGCAATCAACCGAGAGTGACCTGTTTATTGAGGCTTATGCGCCACTATCTAACGATTTGGAAGAAGATGTAACATGGGGTGGCTTTGAGCCATTCGTGCCACTGGTAGAAGACAACTTATTTTTTAATGTGGTGGATGTGGGCTATACCATCAGTGGCGATATTCCACTCATCGTTATCACCCAACCGATGTTTATTGCGACAGGGGCAAATAGCGATGTACTATACAATAATGATGCGCCCCGTTGGGCATTCGATTCGTATCGGGCGTTGTTCACTCAATTAGCCCCACAACGCAATTGGCACTACTGTGATTTATGGGATGCCCTTCCCAACGAATTTTATACCGATACACCCTTTCATATCAATTCAGAAGGGACTGGCGAATTGGCGCGTATCATAGGCGAGATGATGACCGATTATATGGAATTTGGCTATTTAGGGCGGGAATGTGAGTAACTATATCTGATGTGGAATTGGCTCATTCATCCAGAAAAACCGTATACATGGGGATTTATTGGTCGTGTGGTGCTAAAAGCAATGATATTATTCATCATCGCCAATGGCTTATTTATGGTGCTGCAACCGATGGATTTTATCAGCCGTTTATCCCTCTATAACACCCTATTCGTTGGGCGGGAACGCCTCCCCTATGGGGCAAATTCCGCCCAAGCCTATACCCTCACGATGGATAACATCCCTGCGATGTTCGCCACACACGAAATCAACCGCCCCAAAGCCGATGATGAATATCGGGTGGTATTGGTAGGCGATTCTGCCACATGGGGATTTTTGCTAGAGGCAAATCAAACCCTCGCGCAACAACTCACCGATAGGGGCTATTTGTTGGCAGATGGTCGGCGGGTGGTGGCATATACCATCGCACATCCACTCGTTTCATTGACAAAAGATTTGCTGTTACTGGATGAGGTGCTAGCTTATCAACCTGATATGGTAATATGGCTGGTCACATTACATTCTTTCCCAATCGAAAAGCAACTTTATGCACCACTCACACAAAATAATCCTTCTCGTATCCGCCAATTTATAACAAATTATAATTTGGCAATAGACCCTCAAGACCCACGTTTTAGGCGCGATGATTCTTCAAATCAGACTATCATAGACAAACAGCGCACACTGGCAGACTGGTTACGGATTCAATGGTATGGCTTCATGTGGGGTGCAACCGCGATTGACCAAGTGGTGGATGAATACACCCCGCGTCGTAGCGATTTTGATGACGATGTGTCTTGGGAAAATTTTGATGCGCCACAACCCCTCACAGTGGATGACCTCGCCTTTGATATTATCCGTGCAGGGTATGAGATGGTGGGCGATATTCCGCTCATCGTAGTGAATGAGCCAATATTTATTGCCACAGGTCAAAATAGCGACTTACGCTATAATAGTTTTTATCCCCGTTGGGCGTATGATGCTTATCGGGAATTATTTACCGAACAAGCCACTGTCAATCAATGGCGCTATTGCGATGTATGGGATGCCATGCCCGCCGAGTCATTCACCGATAGCCCACTGCACATGACTTCACAGGCGACAGGCGAATTGAGCCGTATATTGGGGGAAATGTTGACCGATTATTTGGAATTTGGATATTTAGGAAGGGCTTGTGACTAATATGGATGAAAAAACAATACGTGACCAATTGCGAGGTTATATCACCGCCGATTTAATCCGTGACCCAGATTATCCGCTTGGAGATGATGAAGGCATTATCACCAATGGCATGATGGATTCATTTGCATTGGCAGAATTGGCTGTCTATGTGGAAAATGCCTTTAATGTGTATATCCCAGACCCCGATTTGACAGTGGATAAAATGGACACGCTCAACCAAATTGTGGTGCGGGTCATGCGCGATATAAAATAACCATGAATACCTTGCACGATGCACAGGTGCTAACGGCACACGACGATGTTGCCCCTGCGATTATTTTTGTCGCCAGTGATGCACCGACACAGGTCATCACACGGGGCGATTTTCGGGATGCGGTGCGCCGCTATGCACACGGCTTTATGCGGATGGGGATTCATCCCCACGACTTAGTTATCATCGCCCAACCACAAAACCTAGAGGGGATATATGCCTTTTGGGGGGCGATGATGATAGGTGCAATCCCTAGCATGTTCCCTACCCTAACAGAAAAATTAGATCCAAAAATTTATATGGACAGTATGGCAGAATTGGTGCGCCTATCAGATGCGAAGGCAATTTTTACCACAGACGATTTTGCCCCACAGCTATCGCAAAATGTGACCTGTCCTGTCTATGGCACAAGTAACTTTATTGTGGATGAATCGGTGCATGACGATATGGACTATGCACCAAATCCGTCAGAAATTGCCTTTTTGCAACATTCTAGCGGGTCTACAGGCTTACAAAAAGGGGTAGCACTTGCCCATGATGCGGTTTTATCGCAAGTGGCACAGTATAGCGATGCGATTGCCCTCACACCCGATGATGTGATTGTGAGTTGGTTGCCCCTCTATCATGATATGGGACTCATTGCAGGATTTTTGATGCCCTTCATACAAGGTGTGCCGTTGGTACTCATGTCGCCGTTTGATTGGGTGGCACATCCCGCGTTGCTGTTTCGTGCCATCCATGAGCATAAAGGGACACTGTGCTGGTTGCCAAACTTTGCCTATAACCATTGTGCAAGGCGAATTCGGATGCGCGACACAGAGAGTTTAGACCTGTCATCCATGCGCTTATTCATCAATTGTTCCGAGCCAGTCCGTTTGGAGAGCCACACACTATTTTTAGAGCGATTTTCTGCCAATGGGGTCACACCCAACATGCTCACCGTCAGTTATGCGATGGCAGAAAACACGTTTGCTGTTACCCAAACCCCGCATGGGCATATTCCGCGTGTGGATAACATTGATAAGACCGCATTTGAGGCGCATCATCGTGCTTTGCCATCTGATGACGATAATGCACTGGTGCTGGTATCTTGTGGCATACCCATCGCGGGAACACAAATCCGCGTGCTAGATGTAGATAAAAATCCGCTTCCAGAACGCTCTGTGGGCGAAATTGCCATAAAAAGTCCGTATATGCTCACAGAATATTATCGCCGTCCAGATTTGCAACCGTTCACGCCTGATGGCTGGTTTATGACGGGGGATATGGGCTATATTGCCGACGGCGAAATTTATATCGCGGGGCGGTATAAGGATTTAATCATCAATGCAGGCAAAAATGTCTATCCACAAGATATAGAGGCGGTGGTGAGCGCGGTAGATGGGATTCGTGCGGGACGGGTGGTGTGTTTTGGTGTGCCAGACGAAAAAGAGGGGACAGAACTCATCGCAGTGGTCGCAGAGGTTACAGACGATGACCCACAGGCACACAAAGCCCTTGTGAGCGCCATCAAACTCGCAGTGGTACAAAGCACCACCGTGACCGTGACGTATGTCAAATTGGTGGGTACTGGCTGGCTTATCAAAACATCCAGTGGCAAAATTGCGCGTTCCGCCAATCGGGATAAGTGGATGCGCGAACACCCTATAAAATAAAACACGGTAAACAGCATGTATAATTTCCCTACAGTCATATAATCGTGTTGGTGGTCGTAGGGACGTGATATAAGGCTTGTCCGTAGTCGTTTTGATGATTTTGCGTAGATTTGGCAGACGGTGAACCACCTGCCTGCGCCACCAAAACCCCATAAATGGGGTTGACCTACCGATTTTTAGGGTCAGCTTGGCATGATGTACGGGTTTGCCATGGCAAACCCCCGTACCCAACCGTAAAAATCGGG
>Ga0163154_10002318_pt1 | contig 28030 bp, 16 predicted proteins | sample OliLakLV19MP9P1_FD_148649 | JGI IMG/M metagenome (GOLD analysis project Ga0163154, IMG submission 148649) | Freshwater microbial mat bacterial communities from Lake Vanda, McMurdo Dry Valleys, Antarctica - Oligotrophic Lake LV.19.MP9.P1 | ecosystem: Environmental > Aquatic > Freshwater > Lake >... | reverse complement strand
ATTTAAAAAATATATAATTTTACAGATAATTTACTCATCCCCCAATCCAAATTACAAATGAAAGATAATTCCACTCGAATTGCCCCAAAACGTAATACGTTTTTGTGGTTTTTATTGCTGCTGACAAGCGTAACAGGCGTAGGCATCTATAGCTTTTACGGTACGCAACAGAGCCAATATGACAAGAAAAATACGGCTATTTTTGAAAACCCAAAAATTAAAAAACAAGTCGACACACATTTTTCAGAAAAGCAATCATTAAGCACTGAAAAGACGTACCAAACCGTAACAACTATGCCTATATTAACAGCTGGCATAGACCGCGAAGCGTTGGCAATAGCTGAAAATCAAAAAGCATATAGCCAATATATCTTGGCACACCCTTACAGCCAACCGCCTACACTCACGCGCGAACAAATAAAGGCAATGCCCAAACGTGACAGACCTGACCTCGCTCTGCAACAAGAGTTCTTGAAAACACTCGACCCGAAAACACACACGATACCTTCCGAAAGACTCGTAGAAGCACGCAAACAAACACAGGAAAAATTAAGGAAAAAAGACAAAGCAGGCATTCCAGGTGTAACTTGGACAGAAAGAGGCCCAAGCAATGTGGGTGGACGCACACGCGCTTTGATGTTTGACCCGAATGACGCAACACGCAAAAAAGTATGGGCAGGCGGCGTAGCTGGCGGCGTATGGTTCAATAATGACATTACATCTTCCACTATAAGCTGGCAAAGAATTGACGATTTTTGGAGCAATATGGCCGTTACGTCTATAGCTTATGCCCCCAATGCTACTCAAACTTTTTATGCAGGTACAGGCGAGGGCTTTGGCAATCTTGATGCTGTAAGAGGCGGTGGTATTTGGAAAACAATCAACGGAGGAACGACTTGGAACGTACTTACAAGTACCCAGCCAACAGGCGCGTCAGGCAGTCAGTTCAAATACGTACAAAAAATAGTAGTAAACAGCTCAGGCGTTATATTCGTAGCTACCGATACAGGCATCATGCGCTCGCTTGACGGCGGACTTACATGGCTGCGTATTTTCAACACACGTTCAGCTGATGTCGAACTTGCCTCCAATGATGACTTATATGTAGGCACATTCACAGGGGCAGTACAACGCTCTATAAACCCAACCGTTACAACCCCTACTTTCACAGCCATCACACCAACCACAGGAGGGTCAAGAGTAGAAATAGCCATAGCAGCTTCTGAAAGTAGCACGACAGCTACCACCACTTTGTACGCCATAGCAGGCAATGGCCAAAATATCGCATGGTTCAAAAAAAGTACCAATGGTGGTACTTCATGGACGGACTGCACCATACCAAGATACAGAGAACAAAATTGCAGCATTGGAACAACACACTTTACACGCGGACAGTCGTGGTATGACCTTATATTAGCAGTGCGCCCCAATGATCCAAACGTCGTCATAGCAGGTGGTGTTGATGTGCATAGCACTTCAGACGGTGGCACCACTTGGACTAATATTTCGTATTGGACAGGTAGCTGCGCAAGCTATGTACACGCGGACATTCACGCAATTGAGTTCCGTCCCAATAACCTTGATCAGCTCATAATAGGTAACGACGGAGGAGTTTCTTATTCTAACAATGCAGGAGACGGATCAGGCTCTTCTTTTGCCGAAAGGATAAAAGATTACAACGTAACACAGTTTTATGCATGTGCCATGAACAACACAAGCGGCTCAAACGTGTATCTCGCAGGCGCACAAGACAATGGCACAAACCGATTTAGCAACGCGGGCATCAATGCTACCACCGAAGTACGTGGAGGCGATGGCGCGTTTTGCTTTATTGACCAAGACAACCCGAATTTGGCCATATCGTCTTATGTCTATAATACTTACGCGCTTTCTACGAATGGCGGTATAAATTTTACAACTACCCTCTCCAATAACCAGACTAAAGGAGATTTTATCAATCCTGCCGACTATGACAGCGATGAAAATATACTTTACTCGGCAGGTGATGCCAATGAGGTATTACGCATTTCTGGTATTGGAGGTACGCCTTCTTCACAACAAAGTTTCATCTTAAGTTTGGGAGGCGGTTCTCCTACCGCCATACGCGCTGACGCTTTTACTACAGGTAGAATTTTTGTGGGTACAAACAACGGTGGAATATACCGCGTTGACGATGCTCATACCGCCAACCCAACCGCAACAGGCATTGGCGGAAGCATCTCAGGCTATGTTTCTTGCATTGATATTGGGGCAAACGACAATGAATTGCTTGTAACTTTAAGCAATTATGGTGTAAAATCAGTATATTACACCTCCAATGGTGGTACAACTTGGACAAGCAAAGACGAAACAATCTATGGTTTGCCTGACATGCCTGTGCGTTGGGCATTATTCAATCCCAATAACTTCAAACAAGTAATGATAGCCACCGAATTGGGCGTTTGGAGTGCTGAGGATATCACACTCACCAACCCAGGTTGGGAGCCTTCAAATACAGGTCTTTCCAATGTGCGTTGCGATATGTTGCAATACCGTACTTCGGACAAACAGGTCGCCATAGCTACACATGGGCGCGGGTTATTTACAACTACTGCCTTTGCCGCACCTGTAGTAGTGAGTGCAAACTACACAGCAACCCCTAAAATAGGCTATGAGAACATGAATTTTACGTTCACAGATGCCTCTACAGCTGCTACTTCCTATAATTGGAACTTTGGAGCAGGCGCAACACCTGCAACAGCTACCACAAAAGGTGCGCATACAGTCGCTTATAGCAATTACGGCTGGAAGGCAAGTAGCTTAAATATAAATGCAGGTGCAAGTGCCAAAAACTTAACTGCAAATGCGGTGTTGCCGTACAGCATGTTAAATTACTTGCCTGCCAATGGCGGTGATTTTGAAACTGATAACGGACATTTTATAGCTGAAACCGTCACGACTGGCTTCGCTTTTCAACGCGGAAACTCGGCTGTGGCAGGCAAGAATGGAACAGCAGGCGGCACTAATGCGTGGGTTACAGCACTCGCTGGCAACTACCCCGACAATGCGACAGCTATCCTTTATACACCAAGTTTTAATTTTGGTGCAACGGGCAATTACACTTTTGAATTTAAAGCAAAATATGTATTTGAGAACAACTATGACGGTTTTATTGTAGAATATTCTACTAATAAAGGCTCGACTTGGACGCAACTTGGCAATACGGTTGAAGCAAATTGGTACAATGGTACAAAATTGAATTCTGAAGGATTTGCAACAGGCACACCTTTCTTTACAGGCACTACAGGTGGCGTTTTTAGTACTTTCGCAGGCAATGTAAACTTCTTAGCAGGCAATGCACAAGTAGCTTTCCGTTTTGTATTTAAGTCTGACGGGTCAACCAATGACGCAGGTGTTGCAATAGATGATTTCAAAATCACTGCGCCCCTTTCAAATATAGCTTTTAGTCCGTTGCACAATGCTACCGGTGTACTTCCTGATGCCAATTTATCGGTTACTTTCAACCGAAATATAACCAAAGACACAGGCAATGTCGTTATTAAACGGGCTTTAGATAATACTATAGTAGAAACTATAGCCGTAACAGATGCCAAGATAAGCGTTTCCAATGCAGTCGCTACAATAAACCCTACCAACAATTTAGCCGAAAATACTGCCTATTATATAGAAATAGGCGCGGGTACTTTTAGAGATATTGATTTGCTAACTTTTGGCGGTTTTTCGGGTAACAATATATGGGCGTTTACTACAGGTGATGTTAGTGCGCCAATGCTTACTGCCCTTAGCCCTGCAAACAATACGACAAGTATTATTGCGAATACGAACCTCGTGATGACCTTCAATGAAAATGTGAAAAAAGGAGCTTCTGGCAATATTACTATCAAAAAATTAACGGATAATACGGTTGTAGAAACTATAGCCATCACAAACGCTATAGTAGCTATCGTAAACAATGTAGTAACCATCAACCCTGCGAGTGACCTTGCCTACTCTACCGATTATTATGTGGAAGTAAACAATGGCGCTATTCAAGATGTGGCAAGCAACAATTTTGTAGGACTCACAGGAAATACTTCTTGGAAATTCAAAACTGACCTTGATAATATCTTGCCTGCCGTTGTAACTTTCAATCCTGCTCACAACAGCGTAAACTTCCCTGGTGCTAACAATTTAGTCATAACTTTCAGCGAAGCCGTTAAAAAAGGAACAACTGGCACTGTTGTTATTCGCAAAGTAAGCGACAATACTACAGTAGAAAGTTTCAACATACTTGATGCTACGATAACAATAGCAAGCGCAGTCGTAACTATAAATCCTACCGCAGATTTCGCTTATGACACGGATTTATACGTAGAAATAAGCAACGGTGCTGTACAAGATTTGGCAGGTAATAACTATGCAGGCTTTAGTGGCGCAAGTACTTGGAAATTCAAAACAGACTTTAGCACTTCTGTAGAGAATAACAGCCTTGCAAAAGTTATCAATCTTTATCCCAACCCTGTCATAAAAAATGCTATGCTCCAAATCAATGAAGGCGTTTTGCTTAAAGATGTTCAGTTGCGTATGCTGGATATGAAAGGGGTAGTTATTTGGCAACAACAAATGCCTACATTAGCCGAAAAGCAGGCTTTTGATTGGGGTATGCTTCCCGCAGGCAAGTACATTTTAGAGGTGAAAACCAAACAAGGCACAGCTAATAAACAAGTTATTAAACAATAACAAGGTACTTGCATTGATTTGTTCATTAAAAAAGTTTGGCAATGCTACATTGCCAAACCCACTTTGCAACAAAAAATTTACAGGATAAAAAAAGCCTTCAGATTCATTGAATCTGAAGGCTTTTAAAATACATTTTTTGGCGATTAGCCTAAAGAAATACGGTAGAATGCAGGAACTGTGATATTTTCACCACTTTTTGCTATAAGTTGTTGGATAGTCAAGCTGCCATCTTTTACAAATTGTTGTCCAAGCAAAGTATTATCTTGGTAGAATTTATTAAGTTTACCAAGTGCGATTTTCTCAAGCATAGCTTCAGGTTTACCCTCTTGACGTGCTTGGTCTTTGCCTATTTCTATTTCGCGTTCAACAACAGAAGCATCAACGCCATCTTTATCTACTGCGATAGGTTTCATAGATGCTATTTGCATCGCAAGGTCTTTGCCGAGTTCCGTTAAGTCTGTATTGCCTACACCATTCAAGCCTATCAATACGCCCAATTTATTGTTGGAGTGAACGTAAGAAAATACTTTATCTGCTTCAATGTGCTGATAGCGCACTACTTCTATTTTCTCGCCGATCTTGCCTACGAAGTCTATGATATGCTCGCTGATAGCTCTGCCATCTGCGGCCGGTGCAGCATTCAATGCCTCTGTATCAGCAGGGCTGTGCGCCACAGCTGTTTCAAGAATAGTTTTTCCAAGTGAAAGGAAGCCTTCGTTCTTACCTACAAAATCCGTTTCGCAACCAAGTGAAAATATCAAACCTGTGTTTGCGTGTTCGTTGATATGGATAAATACTGCGCCTTCGGTTGTTTCACGGTCAGCGCGGTTAGCAGATATTTTTTGACCTTTTTTGCGAAGGATAATGATCGCCTCATCAAAGTCGCCATTGGCTTCTGTAAGGGCTTTTTTGCAATCCATCATGCCTGCGCCTGTTTCTTGGCGCAATTTGTTCACGTCTTGAGCTGTGATAGTCATTAGAAATAAGAGGTATGTTTTTCAAAATGCAAAGGTCGTTTTTTTTTATGAGAAATCAAAATTTAGGAACGAAAATAAATAAATTGATACTTTCAGAATATGCCTGCCTATCGCTCAGAAGAGAACTTCAACACCTAAGCAGGCAAGGACACACAAACCTCACGTACAAAAATAGAAAAAGAACAATATATATATATAACGGCAAACGCTTTGCACATTATTGACTATATTGGCTTGTCGTAACAATACTCAATCTTTAGCATGCTTCATAAAATAGCCACTTACATTGCCCAAAACCAACTTTTCCAAGCGCAAGACAAAATCCTGATAGCCACAAGCGGCGGGCGCGATTCCGTTACTTTGCTCGATATTTTGACACGCCTATCCTACCAAGTAGCCATAGCACATTGCAATTTTCAATTGCGTGGAGAAGAGTCCGTATTAGATGAACAATTTACGTGCGCATTGGCAAAACAATACCAAGTCCCTTGCTTTGTAACACGTTTTGAAACAAGCCAGTATGCCGAAAAAAACAACGTTTCTATTCAAATAGCGGCAAGGACATTGCGTTATGATTGGTTTGCCGATTTGTTGGAAAAAGAAGGCTACGCAGTGCTTGCTACAGCGCATCATTTGAATGACAATATAGAAACTATTTTGCACAGATTAGCGCGAGGAACAGGTATTACAGGATTGCAGGGCATACCGGCTCAAAACAAGCGAGTTGTGCGCCCTTTATTATGCGTTTCTCAAACAGCAATAGCCGAATATGCTCAAGAAAATGGGCTTACATGGCGCGAAGATAGCTCAAATGCACAGGACAAATATACGCGCAACCTCATAAGGCATGCTGTAGTGCCTGTGCTAAAAAGGATAAACCCAAATCTCGAACAGACTTTTGCCCATACGCTGGAACGCTTACAAGGATATGCGTTGCATTTTCAAGAAAGTGTTGAAGCATTGAGGCGAAAAATAAGCACAGGAACGCCACAAGCCACTTATTTCGCGCTTGCCCCTCTCCTACTGCTGTCGGCAGGCAAGGTCTTTTTAGCTGAATTGCTACAACCTTATCATTTTAATTATCAACAAGTGCAGTTGATTTGGACAAAAATACAAGAAAAGGCTATAGGCGTGTTGTTTCTTTCGCCTTCGCACAGCCTTTCTATAGACCGCGAGGCAATCGTAATCACACCTCAAAATTCACTGCCAACAACTGGTTTTTTTGATATTCAACTTGCCCAAACAGTTGTCGAAACACCTGCTTTTTCGCTCCATCTGGATTGGCAGGCAAGTGCAACCTTGCCTACGAACACTGCTAATATCCTGCTCGACCTTGCTACCCTTACCTTGCCTATGACTATCAGGCGTTGGAAGGCAGGTGATTTTTTTCGCCCTTTGGGTATGCAAGGTAGCAAGAAAAAAATAAGCGATTTTTTGAATGACCAAAAAATACCGCGCAATCTCAAGCCTGATGTGTGGGTATTATGCACAGGCGATGAGATTGTGTGGGTGATAGGATTTCGTATGGCGCACCCGTATCGTTTAACAGAAAAGACAACAAAAGTACTGCATATACAACTTACAGCTTCTCCAACAATGACTTAACAATTTGCATGATAGGGCTATCAGGAAATATTTTTTCAAAGTTAAGCAGTTCGGATTTGAGGGCTTTAGTGTCTTGGTGCAGCTTAAAATTGGCAAGCACATGCAGATATTGTAGCTTGTCTTCTATTACGTTTTGCGGAAATTTCTGTTGTAGGCGTGCTATTTCTGCTACAGATTCTGCATAACGCAATGCCTCATAAGCTTTGTAGGCTTTGGCATAACCTGCCAAAACCTCTTTCTCACCTGCGGCAAGCTCTTTCAAATAATTCGGATTGAGCAGCAGTTTTGCAAAAATAGCGTTGGGATGTCTTGACAAAAGTTCATCTTTGTAGGCACTTGCTACCGTCCTATCTGTTGAGTCTTTGAATATTTGATACAAGAGATACAAGGCTTCGGGTTCGTGTTTCGACTTTTCAAATCGTTTTAGGAGGTCGCGCAAATAAAAGGCGGACCTGTTATTTTCCTTTAATTTCAAATAATAAAGTTTGCCTAAATGATAACAAGCATCTTCTATGATAGCATTGGATTTCTCTATGTCTTGGGGTGTTTTGGGCAATTTTTCTTGCAGTGTCAATATTTTATCTGCCACATTGCGTTGAATGGTTTGTTTTCGCAATATTTCGGGGTCAATGGCAGTATAAGTTTGGGCGGTTGGCGCAGTGGCTACTATAGTTTTGCTTGCTCTCCGCCAGTTGTCCTCCAATGATCTTCGCCCCCACGCTTTCACAAAATCAGTTTGCCCTTTCGTTACTGCGAGTGGATTATAAAAATACCAGACATTACCAACGCCTTCTTTGGGCGCGTTTTCATCAAGCGTACCTTTTTGGTTGTCAATTTGTTTGCGGGCATCAGCCAATTTTTTCAGGCTATCTTCTGTATTCAAACGTTGGGTTTCTTGTTTGGTAAGTATTTCGCGAAGATACACCATACGCACTGTGTCAGACATTTTAGCGAGGCGTTGCAGGCTATCTTCCATACGGTATTTCACAAGATGCCCTACCAATTCGGCTAACATTTTCTGCCTGCGTTCTATGTCTTTGTAACCTTCTACATCTTTGGGCAAAGAAGCTAAAGTGCTGTCATAAAAGTTTTTAGCATCTTCAAATTGCTGTATTTGGTAATGCACTTCTCCCATTTTCAGGTACGAATAGCCTTTTTGTGTGGGGTTTTTACTTACCTGCACCGACTCGCGAAGATAGGCGACTGCTTGTTGCGTGTTTTTTTGTGTAAGGGCAAACAACGCCATTTCATAATAGATTTTATCTTGATAATCTGTATTTTTGCTATCTGCGAGGAGTCTTTTATAATACCTATATATTTTTTTGCTGTCGCCTTCGCTGGCAAGTTTTGAGACCTGCGCCATATACAATTTAGCATAAAAGGCAAGTTCAAAGTCGGGATTATTGCCCAACACTTGCTTGTAATGTTTGTAGGCAAGGGCAGGTTTCTCTATCTTTTGATAAATCTGCCCTTGTGTAAAATGAATACGCCCACGTTTTTCGCCACGCCTCATGATTTTGAGTGCTGAGCCAAGACTCTTGCCTGCCTCTATATAATTGTCTTGTTTGCGAAAAAAATGCCCACGCATCAACAAGAAGTCGCGTTTTTCGGGTGTTTCCATTTCTTCTTTGTGCAAAGCCGAAAGCACTGCGCCTGCCGATTTCATGTCGCCCAATTGTGTATAAGTGCGCATCAATTCAATCAATGCTTGCTGCCTCAAATGGTTTTGAGAACTCTTGGTATTCACATATTTGAAAGTGCTGATGGCATCATCAAAACTGCGCAAATAAAAGCGCGCCTTGCCTACCTGCAAATACGCGGCATCGAGCCATTTGCTGTTTTTATGGCGGTTTGGCACTATAGAAGCCTGCTTGATACACTTATTCAGCATCTCATCATAGGTTTTCCAAGAATTTGTATCACTGGCAGGCAAGACATCTAAGACGCGGTTATAGTTGTCCTTTCGCAGGGCGTATAAGCTGGTTTCCAACGAGTCAAGGCGTTTATTGACAAGGAAGTACGGATTGTAACGCGCCGTAAGGTTATGGAAAAGGCGGTTCGGCAAGCGTTCAGTCGTATTGCATGCCCATAAAAGGGCAAGCATACAACCCAATCCAAAGATTTTGATATACAAGCGGTTTAGCACTATTTTACTGTTTTTAATGAATTATTCGTAGTCATTTATCATATTTCACAAAATTCTAACTGCTAATTTTTCCATCGCGTAGTTTTTTTTAATCCTTCGCAATATTTAGGGACTGTGTAAAAAATAATATACCCAAAAACGTTTCTTTTGGACATATACCCAAAACAGACTGAAAGCCTGCCCTACAGGCATATAAATCGTTTTTTGTAGTACTTACTTTCACGCTCTAAATGGGTACATTATTTTTTAGCGCGTCCCTTACCTGCTTGCCCAGAGATGTTAAGTTCTCCAATTTGGAGGGAGGAGCAGATTATATGGTTCTTAGCCCTTTTTAAAGGGTGAGTAGGCAAGGCAATAGGTTAAATATTTGGCAAGTTGCCTGCCAAAACGAGAACTTAACAGTTCTGCCTGCTTGCCTACCTGCATTCTTTCTTTGGCTGATCAGATGGCTCTGTACGTTTTTCTATTTCTTTGGTTGGTTTCTCTTTGATTTTCTTGAGCAGTTTTTTAGTTTCCTGTTTGGTTGCAGGAATAAAATAAAGAGTTTCGTCTTCGCTACCGCCAGCAATCAAGAAGGTGAATTTTTGGTCTGAAAGCTCTATTATAGTCAATTTCGTACTCTGAAACGACACTACCTTGTTATCAGGGCTTAGTTTCCATGTGGTTTCCTTTATCCTTTCTGGTTCGCCTGTAACAATTACGCCATTTTTTTGAAAATAAAGAAAGACCTCGTCTGTGTCCGTGTCACCTTTCACACGTTCAAAATTAGGTTTGCCTGCAAGTTTGATTAACATAGTTGCTTTATCAGGCAACCAAATACGGCATAATTTTTTGGCAACGCCCTTTTCTTGCGCTATAGTAGGCAAGGCAAACACAAATCCAAGAGCGAGCAATATAAGTAGTCGTTTCATGATGCAAATAAAGTTAAAAAAAACCTTTTTTCCAAATGCCTTTTTTTTATTACTTTTGCACTATGAAAAAGCCCAAAATTTTTATCCTTGATTGGTGGACTACACGCCTCGTGCTGATTATCCGCGATGAGGAAAACTTTTCAGAAAAACGCAAAATCAATTATACACCTGCACAAGTTGGCTCTGTATTTTTCTTATGCTTTCTGTGTATATTTTCGTTTGGTTTTTGGATAGCAAGTATGGTATATAGTGGCGCAACTGCCATAGGTGAAGACGCAGAAGTGAGGCGCAAATTCGTAAAACTCAACGCAATTGTCGACTCGCTTGCCATAGCCCTCGAAAAACGCGAAGTATTTGCCAATGATTTACGCAAAACCATAGGCGGAGAAGTAAGCAAACAAAACCTAAAAGCACCCGCAGACACCACAAAGAGAAAAAACAAAACGGATAAAGCCGAACGAAGCCCCAAAGACTCTGTAAATATAGACGCGCTTTCCGAAGCTGACGTGCGCCTTCGCGAGGAGATGGAAAACCGCAACGCCAATACGCCTAACAGCTTTTCTGCCACAAGAGGCGAACAATTGAAGGACATGTTCTTTTTCTCACCCGTAAAAGGCATTGTCTCGAATAAATACGACTCGCGCACAGGGCATCTCGGTGTAGATGTCGTAGCTGATAAAGACGCGCCACTCAAAGCTATTTATGACGGAACGGTTATTATGGCTTCTTGGACAGACGAAACAGGCTACGTGATAACGGTGCAACACCAATCTAACCTGCTTACTGTTTATAAACATTGCTCAGTCTTATTGAAAAAAACAGGCGACTTTGTGCGGGCAGGCGAGATTTTAGCCATCATTGGCAACTCAGGCGAACTCACAACAGGGCCACATTTGCATTTTGAGCTTTGGCACAAAGGCAACCCTATCAATCCCGAAGGACTCATAGCGTTTTAAACTGTCTTAGAAATGGGCATTAGACTTCTTGCGAAAGTTTGAAAATTCGTATTTATTGAAATTTATTAGATTGGGCGTGTCATATTTTGAAAGCCAAGAGGTTATGTGGTGCTCCGACAATTTCAGTGGCGTAAGGTATAAATCACATAGCAAGATATGGAACATAGTGTTTCGGGCTATGTTCTCTCTGTTTCTATGTGGTTCAACACAAAATTTGTCAGAGTACCAGTTATGTTCTCTCTTTTGGGCGCGATATAGTTTTGTCCCCTTTTAGGAGCGTTGTAGAGGCATTTAAGTGGGTAAACAAGCCGTTTTTCTTACAAACTTGCAAATTCTCAATGCAGGCAAGGATTTTTACACATAACGTAAACTGTCCTCTTATTTAATTTTCATTTCTTAGGACTTAAACAAAAAAAACGTTTTCTCCATTTCAATGGGAGAAAACGTTTTCTTATTCACCAAAACAAAGCTTTATTTTATCATTTGGACTTTCTTTTTGTATATTTTATTGCGTGTGTATGCTATGAGTACGTATTCCGCATTACCGTGTAGTCGCATTAAGAACTGTTGCAAGTTACTTTCGGCTTTTTCCCAAACGTCTTCAGTACTGAATAGTTGCTTTCCGTCCATACTTGTAAGGGTAAGTTTCAATCGGTCTTTCTGACGATTTGTGCCTGCTAACTGCAAGTTGATTTCGCCTTTAGTTGGATTGGGATATACGATAAGATCGCCTTGCGTACCTGCTACAAAAACAACCGTACTATATTTGAACGTACCACTCACATCTATTTGTTTCAAACGATAAAAAGCGTCATTGGGATTTTTTGTGAGCAACTGATAAGTAGTAGGCGCGTTGGCATTACCTTTGCTATCCACAAAACCTATTTTTTGAAAGTCTATTTTATTGTTGCTCATTTCGACATCAAAACCCTTGTTATCAAATTCTTGAGTAGTATGCCAGTTGAGGAGTACATTGTCGGCATCTTTGCGCTCACCTGCGAAAGTAAGGATAGACACAGGAAGCGGTGAACTCTCCTCCGAATGTATCACAAACTCACTAAAGCCATCGATATCGGAAAAGGTAGCCTCGCCTGTAGCTGTACTTACGATAGCCTGCGCGTTGTAAGCAGTCCAAGCAATGTCTTGATTGGTAGGGCGTTTATCTATTCTCAAGCCGTTCAAAGTTTCAGTTGTAGAAATTTGATTGGGTCCCAAAATAAAAGTAGGCGTTACGGTAAGGCTTGCATTGGTTGTACCAAAATTGTTTATTACCCAATAATACCTCGTATAAACACTTCTAATAGTGGCGTTTGTTGTTACTAAATTCACACCTGCAGGCAAGCCTTCTACTCTCGAAACGACTATATCGCCCATAGGCAAGCTGCCCGAAAAGTTGAGTTTGCAATTCGTACTATTGGCAAAGGTTTGCAAACCTGTAGCATTCACAGCTATAGTGTTACTTGTGCCTCGCCCCACGTTGGCATGAGATATGCTCCAGGTCGGTGTGTTTTGTAAAGTTCCATGATTTTGACTCACTATATCCGTAAGGGCTGTACCTGCACTTAAGTTACATTGATAATAACTCACCAAATCTGTTTCTAAACCTGTGAGAACAAGGTGCATATTTTCGCGGACATCGAATTGACTACGAACAGTTCTCCAAATACGGACTTCATCTATTTGTCCACTGAAGTAACTATTGGAGTTAGCATCATACCCTATAGATAAATTTTGTGCATTGGCTGCTACAGTTATAGGCGTACCAGATAACGCTTGTTCCCAACCATTGACATACAAACGTCTTGTGCCCGCATCATTCACAACTGCGATGTGATGCCAATCTGTAGCATTGATAACTGAACCTGCAGTACTCATGCCGTCAAAGGTAAGGGCAGAGCCATTGCGACTGAGGTAATAGCCGTTGTTGCTACCTGAGTTTTTACTGATAATGGCACGTGTACCTGCGGCTATAGAACCAAATTTTACCCAGACTTCTAAGGTATAGTTGCTTGTCGCATCTAATAAATCGATATCAGGAACTGTAACCGATTGAGTCGTGCCATTGTAGGTAAGGGCATTGCCACGTATGCCTGAAGGGGCGGGTGCAGTACGTACTGTAGCCGTATTAGAAGTGGCGGTAGTGGTACTCAAACAAGTTCCGCCTGCTACAGTAATGTCGCAAGTGATAGTTTGACCTACTACCAAGCTTGTTGCATTCCATACATTAGAAGCTCCGCTTTGTTGTGAAACGCCCGCTTTCTTAAAATTGTAAGTAACAGTCCCACCACCCAGATTCAGTGCGGTAGCTGTGATGGTTTGGGTAGTTGAAAAGATATTGAAAGGTGATATCGTTACGGTAGGCGCAATATTGGGGTTGATAACAAAACTTACGGCAGTTCTACAGGAAAGGTTGCTTGAGCAGGCGGCATAATAGGTAGTCGTGCCTGCTGTATTGGTGTTTGCTAAACCCGAACTTGCTACCCCTACAGGATTGAAAGGTGTACCTGAACCGATGGCAGTTCCTCCTGAGGCTACAGTGTACCATTGGAGCGTGCCATTTAAATTATACGTAACAATTACGCTCACATTCGTAATATTAGCATCAGGAGTGGGTGCATCATTAAGTGTTTCTCTAAATCTAAACAGCCAAGTACCTGCTGGACTTCCCGTACCCCAAGTACCAAACATAGCATTGGTTACCGTGCCAGGTGAACCTAAAGCAGATGGTTGCAAATCAGTTTGCGCACCTCCCACAGCAACAGGTGGCGTGGCTTCGACACGAAGTTCGCTTCGCCAAGAAGGAGAAGTAGAGGTATAAGTAATTTGTGTTACAGTGCTTAGTACATTTGATCCAGCTGGAAGTGCTGGGACACTGATGCTAATATTAGTATTCCCAGCACCTCCATAAGAATCAGACTCGGAAGTCCCTCCTGAACCTGATGTAGTAGAAGTAGGTGGTATATTAAGTGTAGCACTCGCAGGTCCTGTAAAAGTCCATTCATAATTACCTAAACCCGCTGAACTAAAATCTGTCGTAACCAAAATATAGGTTGTTCCTGCTGTAAGAGTGGCTGTGATCCTTGGGTCATTATCGCAGTTCCCCACCGCTGTATTACCATTATCATTTGCAATAATAAAATTAGCAGGTGTGCCACAAGGGTTAGAACCATTAAACGAATTTTGATACAAAGAAGCGTGACCATCCCAATCAGTGCCAGGTGTACACATATCAAAGGTATAACTTCCTGTAGTAGAAACGGTAAAGGTAAGGATATCATAATATTCGTCGTATACTGCCGTTGCGCCACAAGTAGTGCCAGAAACGTTTCTATCCCAACGAGCATCTGTATTGGCTAACACACCACTATTGAAAGTAGCACCTTGCGAAACAGAAGGAGTTAGATTGCAATTCGTAGAAGAACTCAAATTTCCGCTTCCGCCTTGGCATATCGTAACTCCTGTAGCGGCAGGCGTGCCGGGTGCTGTGATGACTATACTGCTTGTATTTGTTGTGGTACAACCATTAGCCACAAGGGAGAAATTACTGTATGTTCCTGCTCCTAAACTGCTCAATATAGTTCCCCCTGCTACAGTGTAATTAACAGTGATGGTAATATTTGAAATGGTTGCATCGGGAGTGGGTGCATCATTAAGTGTTTCTCTAAATCTAAACAGCCAAGCACCTACTGGACTTCCCGTACCCCAAGTACCAAACATAGCATTGGTTACCGTGCCAGCCGAGTTAAGTACTGAAGGTTGTAAGTTAGTTTGCACACCTCCCACGGGTGGCGTGGCTTCGACACGAAGTTCGCTTCTATATGAAGGAGAAGTAGAGGTATAAGTAATTTGTGTTGTAATGCTTGTTACGACTGCATTGGTAGGCAAGTCAGGTACAATGATGCTAATATTGGTATTGCCTGCGTCGCCATAAGTAGTCGTTTCAGAAGTGCCTCCTGAACCTGCGGTGGTTTGTATTCCTGAAGGGGCTACAGTGCTGACTGTCAAACTTGAAGAAGCCGCTACACCATCTTTGGTATAATTCAGGGTATAAGTGCCGTCAGGGACACCTGTAAATGTAAAAGGAATAGTGCCATCAGGCGAGGCGCAACTTGTTGAGTTGGTAGCCGTTCCTAAAGTAATGGTAGGCAAGGTAACGACAATAGTACGTGTGCCTGTAGCAGTGGCTATGCAACCGCCGATATTGATAGAAAAATTGCTGTAAATACCTACTCCCAAACTACCCAAAGTAGCATTGCCACTTGCTACAGTAACACTTGCGGTTTGCGCAACACCATCTTTTTGGTAGGAAAGGGTATAAGTACCATTGGCTACATTGCCAAAGGTCAAAGGAATAGTACCATTGGGCGTTGTGCAGTTAGTAATGTTGGTAGCTGTTTCAAGCGTGAGGGTAGGCGAGTTGGCTATCGTAACCACAACATCATCAGTACATGTAGTGCCGTTGATATTCCAAGTTGCTCTATAAGTAGTGGTAGCAGTTGCATTGAAAGTATAAGGATTAGCGGTAGAAACTTGCGCTGCGCCTACTTTCCAATCCACAAAAGTAGCTACATAGCTTACAGGTCCGAAAGTAGTGCAATCTCTAAAAGCAGGGGTTAAAGCAGGATTATTCCACACTTGCCAGTTACGGCCAGGTGTTGTAAAAGCAACACTGCCATCGCCTGACTCAACACCTTGAGTAGCATTTGCTACCCTATTTGCAGAAAATCCTGCTACAAAAGTACTTGGCACTTTAATCGTAATAATACGCACCAAATTGGTAGTTTCTTCTAATACAATTTGAAAACTAACTGCATCAGCAGCAGGTGCTGCACAACTGCCATAATAAGGTTCTATATCTGTGTAAGTTACTACAAATTGCCTATTAGGAGCTATCCCTATCATTTTGTAGGTAATTGTTCCACCGCAAGATGGATCTATATCTGTATAAAAACCCGCAATATAATTATTGGGTGCTGCGACTCCATTGGGTATCGTAACAGCTGAAAAGCCTGTATAAGTTTGCCCCCCAAAAGATACAATACCATTCGAGTGTATTCTACAATCTGTATAAGCTGTACCAAAGAAGTTAAAAGAAAAACCTATAGGAATATTGGCTGTTACGGCATCATCTGTCAAAGTTACACTTGTAGGAGTTGGTACTACGATAGCAGCATCACATGAAGTTTGTTTTACTTCATAAACAGTGCGCAAAGTAGAAGTAAGCACAGTACTCGCACCGCAGTTTGCGTTCTGGTCTAGTGCCGCTACTACTGCAGTACAAAGATTAGGCGTGAGGGCTGGTTGTATGGTAACGGTGTTCGAAGCAGCTGTAGTAACGGCTGTACAACCACCTACCACACTTATCTCACAAGTAACTATATCAGTAGCAAGAAGCCCCACAGCACTCCAAGCACTTGCAACTGAACTTTGTACTATAACGCCATTTTTCTTAAATGTATAAGTTATTGTCCCACTCACTACATTGGTAACAGCTACAAAAGTTCTATTACCTGCATAAACTGTAGCGGGTGCAATGCTTACTGTAGGCGCGCCTGACACTGTAACAGACACAAAATCTGTAGATGCCAAGCAAAAACCAGCCCCATCAGGGTCAGCTATAGTCGCTGTGATACTAAAGGTATTGCCCACATCGCCTGCACTTGGTGTATAAGTAAAGGTAGAAGTACCATTAGGCAAACTGGCAGTAGAAAGTGTACCCGTACCTGTGCCGCGAGAAAGAGCCGCAGGTCCATTAGCAACTGTGTAATTAAAGGTAGTAACACCACAAATAGTTACACTTGACTCTACAATAGAAACAGACGGAGGAGCCACACAAGTACAAGTAGGAGCTGTAAAAGCATTGTTTACCGTAAGTACACAGACAGAACTTGTTGTAAAAAAAGCATTTACATTTACTGCCGCACCATTGGCATTTAAGCCTGTCAAAGTTATAACCTTGCTACCCGCTACTTGTTCAGCAGGTGTGATAGCAAATACTTGTCCATTTATCGTAACAGATACATTGCTTGTACCATTTAACTGTGCGGGAGTAGGCAAGTTGGTTGGGTTAAAATTAAGCGTAAGTGTTTGGCTATAAGTATTTGATGAACAGGCAGTTTGCGCGCCTACTGTGATACTGGTGGGTGTTGCACAACCATAAGCCATTACATTAAATCCATTTACTATTCCTCCTAAAGTAGCCGTAGCAGGTAAGGCATAAGAAATACATATTGTCATAGGCTTGGTAGCATCAAAAGCACCTGCAGTAGTGCCGGGTGTGCCACCTGTACTATTAAATTCAGGCATACCATAAGCATTTGTACCCGAAGGGACAAGCGTTGTACATACTCCTGCAGTTATTTCTTGTGTTACGCCTATGAGCGTAAACGTTCCTTTGGCGACTATTTCATCTATTTGAACAGTGCTACCTATGGTGTTAATAAAATAATCAAACCCAATAAAAGTAGCAGAAGTAGGCATAATATCTGTACAAACAGTATAAGCCGCTTTTGCAACACCATTAGCCGCATAAGGGGTGCCTGTAGCAGCTACTGCCCCAAAAGCATTCCAATTCTTATTATTTACATATTCTGTTTCCAAACTATAAAAATCATCTACTATGCCATTGGTAGCACAAGCAGGCTTGATACAGTTATCACAAACTGCCGCCACACCCGAAACCGCTGCCAATGAATAATTGCAAGTTTGTCCTGCATATCCATCAATCATTACATAGTAGGTAGTACCTGGAGTTAATCCACCTACATTAAAAACACCTGAACTACCCACTCCACCAGTTGGATTAATAGCGCAGGCAACAGATGTTAATGAGCCACAAGCACCTGAAAGTAAAGCTATCTGAATACCATCAGGGCATGTCCCACCTGCCGTAACCCAAAAATTAAGGGTTACTTCAGAAGAAGCGGCTACGAATTTAAAGTAAGAATTATTTTCAATGCTATAAGACGCTGCACAACCTATAAAAGTGCCATCAGCAGTATATCCTGTTGTAGTTCCACAAAAACTATTCAAATTATCTATCAAAGGAGCTGGTGCACAAGTATTTGTGGGTGCTGGATTACTACCACAAGTAGGTATAACGGGTGTAGTAACGCATATATAAAAAATGCTTGAAGCTATCTTATCGCCATTAAAGTCATGCACCTGCACATAATACGTATTGCCTATAGTCAATCCACTCAAAAACAATACTTCCTTGCCTGCGTCGCCTGTTATATTCACACAAGCACCTCCTTTGGGAAGAGTTGTTACAACTCCACATGCATCTTTTACGTGTACTACAGGGTCAAATCCAGTTCCTCCAGTTACAAATACTTGGTGGATAGCACTTGTAGCGACAAACTTATACCACACGGCATTTTCTGTACCTGTAGTACAGTCGCCTGTTTCATTATTATCATTTGCCCCGTTGGTAGTTCCTAAAGTAGGATTACAATTTAGAGAAGGGGTAAGCGAAAAAGCTCCAGCACATAAATCATTGGCAGGAGGGGCAACCACGCATATAGTACCTGTACCTGTTGCCGAACCTCCAAATTCATAAACACTCAAATAATAAGTAGTACCTATAGTAAGTGCAGAAAGATTAAGAGTTTCTGTACCATTGTTGCCTGTAGCATCTACACAAGTACCTCCTGTAGGGCGCGTAGTAGTACCACAAGTAGTAAGCGCACCTAAGACATAGTCCTTGCCTCCTGAACCTACCACTGTTACAGTAGCGGTAGTAGCTGTGGCAACAAACTTAAACCAGATAGTTTGTTGTGCAGTTCCATTAGCACAATCACCCGTTACATTTTCATCAATGCAACTCGCAATGTTGAAAGTAGTAGTAGTACAAGTAACATTAGGAGTGAGTGTATGAGCACTGCTGCCACAAACGTCATTAGCAGGGCAAGCCTGTCCCCACACTTGTAGTATGGAAAGGGCGAAAAATAATGAAAATAGTAGTAACTTTTTCATGCAATAATTTTTAATTGGAAAACAAATAATTGTAAGTAAATGAAAAATTGATTATTGGACTTCTTTCGAAAGTATTTCTTAAGACCTCACAACCTGCTTTCTCTCGAAATTGGGGAGAGCAAAAAGGAGTTTCGCAAGAAGTCTATTGTTTGATAGGTTGTTGTGCGATAAGATTTACCACTTTTTCATCTTTTCCTAATTTCATGGTAAAAAGCTCTTTGTGTTCCTCTGTTACAAAGAATATATCAGGCTTAGAAGCTGCATTTTCTTGCTCTTCTTTGCTGAGAGCTGAAAATTCTGTGGGAGTAAGGATTACCCATTTTACGGGGCCTCGCTTGTGGCTGATGTGCGTAACGTATGGCGTAGCCAAGGGCATTTCTGCAACACTTCGTGCGTCATTGCTGACTATGTGTGCTTTCGGGTTTGTGAGGCGTGTTTGGGCATTTGCCTCTGTACTGAGTAGGGCAGCGAATAGTAGAATGCCTGATATCGTAAGTTTATTTGTTAAAATCATTGGTTTGGGTAGGTAAGTATTGGTTTATATACAAATATAACGAATAAAATTTATTTTTTGCAAAGTTAGCTTCTTTTCAACTGTTTACCAAACACGTGTAATGTTTTTTTATATATGCTTTTATTTTATTTGGTTTTTTTAGGTTTTTCAGGGCTAAAAGGAGGTTTTATGTCATATTATTCAATAAAGCATGCAAAGCATTGAAAATGACTTTTTGTTTATTAATGGTTTATTTCAAACGTTTGCAGGTAAAAACAACATTATTTTAACAAAACAGCTTTCAAATAAAGGCATCTGCGTGTATTATTTTATAATTTTTTGATGAAAGGGGCATAATTTTTACGTGTCGTACATAGGTGATATAGCAAGTGTAAATAAAAAACAGCATGTACCTTTTTTGTATAAATTAAAGTGAAACATTTGAAATGTTTGAAAAATGCCATAATTATTTTTTTTGTATGTAATATTTATTTTTTTTTGCGTGTGTTTTTATTTTATTTTGCTAAATTGCAAGCCCATAGATAACCTTGTTTTATGAAACCATTTTTATTGTCCGCCTTATTCTTTGCCATGCCGTTTTTTGTTTTGGCACAAGACGAAAAACCCAAAGAAGATAATACAGACTATTGGGAGCGCGCCCAAGAAAAGTTGAAAAACAACAACTATAGTGATGCAGTTATTGCCCTCGACAAAGTACTTGAAAAGAACAAGGCAAATGCCCTTGCCTACCAAAAGCGCGGCTTCGCCAAACGCAAAATAGGCAACAGCGAGAGTGCGGAAACGGATTATACAAGCGCACTTGCCTACAACCCCAACCTGCATGAGGCGTATCTCGGCAGGGCGCAGGCAAGGATAAAATTAGGTTATTATGAACAAGCTATAGAGGATTATAGCCAAACGCTCACACGCCAACCGACACACCCCAAAATAAAAGAGGTTTTTTACAATCGCGGGCTTGCCTACCTAAAACTAAAAAAGTTCAAAGAAGCATTGCTTGATTTTCGTGAAGTATTAAAAATTGAAGCTGACCATGCCAATGCATGGCTCAATATTGGCTTCATTCACTATTTTTCAGGCGAGATAAGAAAAGCGTGTGCAGGCTGGCTGCGCGCGCGCGACCTTGGCAATGAAGCCGCCAAGAAAAACACGCTTCGCGCTTGTCAGTGCTGTATGTAATATTTGAAATAATGATACCAAAAATAGCCATCACAGGCGTAGAATCAACAGGAAAAACCACCCTCGCACTCGAACTTAAAGCGTTTTTTCAAGCCGAATCTGTACCCGAATATGCACGAAAATACCTTACAGAACTTCGCAAAACTTATACACAAGAAGACCTTTTGTCTATAGCAGAAGGGCAAATTTTGGCACAAAAACAAAACACTGTAACGGCGAAAGCAAGCATAGTTATTTATGACACGGAGCTAACAGTCATCAAAATTTGGTATGAAAGTTTATATGGAAACTTGCCTGCCTACATAGCAGAGGCATATTCAAAACAAGATTTTGACTTGTACCTACTCCCCTACCCTGACCTTGTTTGGCAGGAAGATGCTTTGCGTGAACACTCTGATGAGGAGGCGAGGTTGCGTTTATTTGCCTTGTATGAAGCTGAATTGAAGCAATTAAAACGCCCCTACGCCATCATTCGCGGGCAGGGGCAGGCAAGGTTACAAAATGCGATAGCAGCTATTTCCAAACAATTACTTGCCATCTAAACGCCCATTTCCATTGAATATGGTAATGCGGTATGCCTGCTTGTTTCAATAAACGCTCAATTTCGGAACGTTTAAAAGCGCGGGCTACAGAAAGCGGTGCATCATTTTGTACCAAATACGAGCCGCGCACAAGGCGCGTTATCGCCCAAATGCTATAATATGCCAAAGGATGGCGGTGCAAATCATTGATAATAAAGCCTTTACTTGCCTGCTGATAGACTTGGCGAAACAATTTGACCAATTCCTCCTCCGTAAAATGATGGCAAAACAAACTGAACAACACCCAATCAAAACCTTCTAAACTAAAATCAGGCGCAAAAATATTCGCCTGCTCAAATTTTATTTCGGGGTAGGCAAGGGCTTTCTCTGTTGCATACGCCAGCATAAACGGATTGGCATCAATACCTGTGAGAGCTATCGGTTGTTTTTTGCGCCTCGCCCAATGCGCTATGCTTCGAAGGACATCGCCTCCACCTGTACCCAAATCTGCTATCCGCCAAGTACTTTTTTCGGGTTGATAGGTGCGCTTTCGCAAACTGTTCAATGCTTGTAAGACTACCGCATTGCCACCCAGCCAATCATTGATGACTTCTAATTCAACTAAGTTTTGATGCAACGCCTCTCCTTCGAGATTCAGGTCGTCCATCAATTCGGCTTCATAACTTCTTTTTTGGAATAACATAGGAAAGCGTAATATAGTGGAATGGAATGGAATGGACTATTGAATGATTGTGAATTGGCTTTCATAAAAAAACGCGAATTCACAATTTGGTAACGACATATTTTATGGTGCTCCGACAATTTTAGTGGCGCAAGGTATAAACCACATAGAAAGATATGGCACACAGTGTTTCGGGCTATGTTTCTATGTGGTTCGACACAAAATTTGTCAGAGTACCTATTTTATTTGTAGATGTTTTTGAGAAAACAAGCGGTATTTCAAATTGCACAGACAGCTCCCTTGTTTCTAGTTAGAAAGCCTTTTACTAATTAAAAATGTCGTTATCAAAATACATATTTGGTACTCCGAAAAATTTATGGACGCACTATGTTTTCTATGTCCATATCTGGTTCAACACAAAATTTGTCAGAGTACCACATATTTTAGTATAACTGTACTAGCTCTTTCATAAGTTGTACCAACTGCGGTTCTGATTTTTGAGCGGCAGCGATAACCTCTTCCAGCGTTAATTTTTTCAAAGAACCTTCAAAGCATAAATCCGTGATAACAGATACTGCAAAAGCAGGTATTTCCATTTGGCGTGCTACAATCACTTCGGGTACAGTGGACATGCCTACGGCATCTGCACCAATGATACGCAAAAATTTATACTCGGCTGGCGTTTCAAGATTGGGACCTGAAACACTCACATACACGCCTGTCTGTGCGCGAATGTGCAGTTTTTCGGCTATTTCGCGTGCTTGTGCGAGCATTTTATGGTCATACGCTTCCAACATATCAGGAAAACGCACGCCAAGCTCATTGATGTTTTTGCCTGTGAGTGGGTTTTCGGGCAAAAGGTTGATGTGGTCGCTGATGAACATGAGGTCGCTCACTTGATAGGTATTGTTCAAGCCGCCTGCTGCATTGCAAACCAACAATCGCTCAATGCCCAACACTTTCATCACACGCACAGGGAACGTTACCTGTTGCATCGTATAGCCTTCATAATAGTGGAAGCGTCCTTGCATCGCCACTACCTGCTTGCCTGCCAATGTACCAAAAATCAATTTGCCGCTGTGGGACTCCACTGTCGAAACAGGGAAATGCGGGATTTCCTCATACGGAATAACCGTTTGGATTTCAATGTCATTTATCAAACCGCCCAGGCCTGTACCTAAGATGATACCAAACTGTGGTTTAACGCTGATGCGGGCTTGTATGAACGTGGCCGTTTCTTGTATTTGGGCTAAGTTCATGCTTGTCCCTCCTCTTTTTCTACTTCTTCTTTGATTTCTTTTGACACTTCCGGGTCTGCTTCTTCTGTAGAAGAAGTAAGCATCGTAAAGGTTTCGGGCGAGTATTGTAAGAGTGTGTTATACCAAACAATGAGTTTTTTGATGTCAGAAGGATAAACTTTCTCCTGGTTGTAGGTAGGCAATTCAAGAAACAGGAATTCACGAAGTTCTTTATCTGTTGCTTTTTTGGTATCAAGCGTTATACCATCAGGATATCGGGCATGAATAGTTTGCAACACTTCTGCAAGTGGCGTAGAGCCGTCAGCATTGAGGGTATAGATAGAAACTTCTTGCAACACCGATACACGCGCTGAAGTGCCTACTGTGAAGCGGGTTTTCTGTGCATCTATCGACTCAACGATGATAGCACTTTTTGCAGGCTTTATGATTTGAAAAAGCCCACCTTTACCTGAAATGGTAACGATTTTTTTTAATTCCATTGATATATATGTTGAAAATTAGATTTATTTTGGTTGGACTTCTTGCAGAGAAATCTATTAAAGCACAGCTGTTACGGGTGCTATAAATTTGAAGCCGACTCCCGGTATATTTTCTATTTTGAGTTCGTTGTCATGTTTGAGGTATTTGCGGAGGCGTGTGATGAATACATCAAGGCTACGCCCCATAAAATAGTCAGCTTGCCCCCAAATTTTCTTCAGGATATCTTCGCGCCTCATGACAATATGCACGTTTTGGCAAAAATAGCGCAATACTTCTGCTTCGCGGAGCGTGAGTTGGCGCGTTTCATTTGGGTGTCGCAGCTCCAAATTATCAAAATCGAATTCGAATGCTGCTATATCATAACGTTTGACATCAGTGGGTTCCTGCACGTCTGAGCGTGTGCGCTTGAGGAATATCTCGATACGCAGTACCAACTCCTCGATGCTGAAAGGCTTGGTAATATAATCATCTGCTCCGATTTTCAGCCCTGATATTTTGTCCTCTTGCAATGTTTTGGCAGTAAGGAAAAACACAGGCACGCGCCTATTCACTTCGCGGATGCGCTCTGCCAATGCGAAGCCGTCAAGTTTTGGCAACATTACATCTAACAAGCAAAGGTCAAAATCTTGTTTTGTGAAAGCTGTCCACCCTTTTTCGCCATTATCGCAATGCACGACTTGGTAACCTTCCAGCTCGAGGCTGTCTTTTGTTACAAGTGCAAGTGCGGGGTCATCTTCCACAAAAAGCAATTTCGCTTTATATTCGTTCATATCAGTATAGCTATGTTTTATCGATTACAAAGATAGGGCTTTTTTTTCATTACGCATTTTTTTGGTTTTATTTTTTGCAACTAAAGGCTTCAAAGGTTTAAAACTCCCCGATATGATTGGGTTTTCAAACAAGGATTGTTTGTTTAGCCTGCATTTATTTAATATTTTAGGTTAATCTAAAAAAGATATTTTGTTATTCAAAACAAAATACAGACCTTTGCCGTACAATTTATTAAAGTACCTAAAAAATGCCATGCGCACTTTGTTTTTATCGCTTATACTGTTTTTGTTAGTCCATAATGTCTATACACAACACATTGATTTACAGCTTTTTATAACCTCTGCAGGCAAGCCTGTAGAGTCGGCACAAACGCACTTGCCTGCCCTACACTTAGAAGCGACCTCTGACAGCGTAGGCAAGTGCATATTACCTCGCCTACCCGCAGGCAAGTACATAATAGAAGTTACTTGTTTGGGCTACCACAAATGGAGGCAAGAAATAGAAGCCTTGCCTACCAATACCACCCTACATATCGCCTTGAGAGTTGATGAAAGCACTTTAAACGAAGTTGTAGTTTCGGGTACAATGAAAGAAGTGTCTAAATTGGACAGCCCTGTGCCTGTAGAAGTTTACACCGCTAAGTTTTTCAAGGCTAATCCAACCGCTTCTGTTTTTGAATGTTTGCAAAATGTAAACGGCGTGCGCCCACAACTGAACTGCAATGTTTGCAATACGGGCGATATACATATCAATGGCTTAGAAGGCCCTTACACAATGGTTTTGATAGACGGAATGCCCATAGTAAGCGGACTTTCTACAGTGTATGGTTTGACAGGAATCCCGCAATCGCTGATAGAAAGAGTAGAAATTGTAAAAGGTCCCGCTTCGACTTTATATGGCTCGGAAGCAGTAGGCGGCTTGATAAATATCATTACCAAAAGACCAAACAATGCGCCCTTACTTTCAGTAGATATTTTTAGCTCGCATTGGGGCGATGTAAATACCGACATTGGTTTTAAGTTTAAAGCAAGCCAAAAAGCACAAGCATTGGTTGGGGTAAATTATTTTAATTATAAAAATAAAATAGACAACAATAAAGATGGTTTTACAGATGTTACACTACAAAATAGACTTTCGATTTTTAATAAATGGACATGGGATAGAAAAGAAAACCGTATATTCAGCATCGCGGCGCGTTATGTAAATGAAGACCGTTTTGGTGGCGATATGCGCTGGAACAAAACATTCAGAGGAGGCGATAGCTTGTATGGCGAAAGTATTTATACCAAAAGATGGGAAACATTCGGCATATATCAATTGCCTACTAAAGAAAATATAAAATTTATGTTTAGTGGCAATGGACATAACCAAAATTCATTTTACGGCAATATTTCGTATAATGCCAACCAATACATTGGCTTTGGTCAATTTACGTGGAGCAAGACAATCGGCTCGCATCAAGATTTATTGGTAGGCGCAGCATATAGATATACGTACTATGATGATAATACACCTGCTACCGAAAACAAGCCTTCTAAAATAGCCCTGCCCGGTATTTTTGTACAAAATGAAATCAATATAAACGCACAACATAAAATCCTGCTTGGCATTCGTTATGATTACAACAGCATACATGGGCATGTATTCACACCGCGTTTTAATTATAAAATAAATTCTAAAAACAAACAAAATATTTTACGGCTAAGTGCAGGCAACGGCTACCGAGTAGCCAATGTATTTGCTGAAGACCACGCCGCTTTGACAGGCGCGAGAAAGATAGAGTTTGCGAGCGCATTAAAACCCGAAACTTCTTGGAACGGCAATGTTAATTTTGTAAAAAAAATTTATACCAAAAACAATGTTTTTATCAGTCTGGACGCTACTGCATTTTACACGTATTTCAATAACCGCATTATTCCTGACTATGAAACGAACCCTAACAAGATTATTTACAATAATTTAAACGGTTTTGCTATTTCCAAAGGCGCAAGTTTGAATGTTGATATTAGCTTTGCAAACGGATTTAAAATATTGGCAGGAGGCACATTGATGGACGTAAATTTTACAAATAATCACGTCAAGCATAGACAATTATTGACTGAACGATTTAGCGGTGTTTGGAGTGTTGGTTATACTTTTGACAAATCGCAATGGCGTATCGATTATACTGGCAATTTATATGGCTCGATGTTGCTCCCTTTATTGGGTGATTTAGATAGTAGAGCCTCAAAATCTCCCGTTTGGAGTTTGCAAAATATCCAGTTTACCAAAACATTTCAAAACGGGTTTGAAATATATGGCGGGGTAAAAAACCTATTGAATTTTACGCCACCTGCCAACAGCATTGCAAGGTCTTTTGACCCCTTTGACAAAAACGTACAATTTGATAATAATGGAAAAGCAATACCCACACCCAATAATCCTAATGCACTCACTTTCGACCCGACGTATGTATTTGCTCCAAATCAAGGCAGGCGCGTTTTTATAGGATTCAGATATACATTGCCGTAGTTTACTTCTCCATTTGCGTTCATTTCAAATCCAGCCTAACGGATAAGGGAGGCACTAAAAAATAAGGTAGTGCTATATTTTTAATGCTGTATCAACAGGGTTTAGCCTGTGATTGGGTTTTACAACAAGCTAAAGCCCATTGTTATCCCATTTGGTCGTAGTGTCCCACTACGACCTACCAAACAGCAAGCGTCCCGCTTGCCATAAGTCAAACAAGATACACCAATTCCATCTTGTCTTCGCAACCTTCCATATAACTTTTCGCACTACTCCAAAGCCAATCTTCTGCCTTTCCTACAAAGCCTGCTTCTACAGAGTTTTGGTGAATGTACCGCAAGCACCTGTCTATCCTGTCTTTGCTATTCAATTCTATAGGGTGATTGTGTTGTTGCCAAAACTGGAAATCTTTGTTGCGTTTATTTTGTGTGCCTTTCCAAATAAAGGTGGATAACAACCATTCTCGCCTACTTTCGGTGGTGCTTTCTTCTATAGCTTTCCTGATGTGGCGGGAAGTATAGCTTTTGCAATCACGTATAGCATCAGACAAATGAAAACCATCTGCCGGTGTATGTAGCTTGTCATTACGCAATACGCTTGGTAGGTCGTAGTGGGACACTACGACCAAACGGTTTTTTGTATTAGCAAGCGGGACGCTTGCGGGTTTGGTAGGTCGTAGTGGGACACTACGACCAAACGGTACACTACGACCAAACGGTTTTTTGTATTAGCAAGCGGGACGCTTGCGGGTTTGGTAGGTCGTAGTGGGACACTACGACCAAACGGTACACTACGACCAAACGGTTTTTTGTATTAGCAAGCGGGACG
>Ga0163154_10002317_pt1 | contig 28030 bp, 33 predicted proteins | sample OliLakLV19MP9P1_FD_148649 | JGI IMG/M metagenome (GOLD analysis project Ga0163154, IMG submission 148649) | Freshwater microbial mat bacterial communities from Lake Vanda, McMurdo Dry Valleys, Antarctica - Oligotrophic Lake LV.19.MP9.P1 | ecosystem: Environmental > Aquatic > Freshwater > Lake >... | reverse complement strand
GCCGGACGGCCGCTTCCACCCCACCTACCTGCTCTACAACGGGGCGATGTTCGAGAGCAGCCGCGGCGGCTCACAGCAGGGCGGCACCGTGACCGGGCGCACGAGCGCCAAGGACCCGGCGGTCCAGACGATCCCTAAGCACCTGAAGAAGGACCAGAAGCCGTGGCCGACGATGCTGCGTCGGTGCTTCGTCGCGCCGGAGGGCCACTCGTTCTTCGAGTGCGACTTCTCGCAGGGCGAACTGCGGGTGACGGCGGTGGTCGCCAACGAGCGCACGATGCTCAAAGCCTACGCCGAGGGCAGGGACCTGCACTGCGTCACCGGCGCCGGCTTCGCGGACATGAGCTACGACGAGTTCAAGACCGCCTACGACCGGATGGACGACAAGGACCCGACCCTCGACAAGCAGCTGGCCTGGAAGGTCGAGACGTTCCGGCAGCAGGCCAAGTCCGCCAACTTCGGGCTCCTCTACGGGATGGGCGCTGAGGGCTTCATGATCTACGCCCGTGACAGCTTCGGCGTTCACATGTCGGTGGCTGAGGCGACCCAGCGGCGGCGAGACTTCTTCCGCGCCTATCCGGGCCTCGTCGACTGGCACGACAACACGCGCAGGCTGGTCCGGCGCATGGGCAAGGTGGTGAGCCCGTTGGGGCGTGTGCGCCACTTGCCGCTGGCGCGCTCACCCAACTCGCAGGCGCGGTCCAGCGCCGAGCGGCAGGCGATCAACAGCCCGATCCAGTCGTGCCTCTCCGACATGTGCCTGCTGTCGATCGTGCGGGCCGATGCCGAGCTGGAGAGCGAGGGCCTCCAGATCGTCGGCATGACGCACGACAGCATCTACGGCTACGTGCCGACCGCGAAGGCGCAGGCCATCACGGCGCGCGTGTGCGAGATCATGGCGACGCTGCCGTTGCACGACCTGTTTGGCTGGAAGCCCACGCTCGAGTTCCCGGCGGACGTGAAGTACGGGCCGTCGTGGGGCGAGGTGAAGAAGCCGAAGCCGTTGGCGATGGCCGCCTAGTTAGGCCACCCCCGGCGAACAATCCTATAGGAGCGTAGAGTGGCGACGATGATGACGATGGTGGTGCGGCTCGACCTGAGCCCGACGCGCGGACAGACGGCGGCGTGGGCGATCACGCTGTTCGACGAGCTGAGCAGCGAGGCCGAGAACGACTGGCAGGGCCGGCTCGAGGACATCACCGTGAAGGGCGTCGACAGGCTGAGCAGCTTCTACCGGATCGCGGGCGAGGCAATCGCCAACAACGACCACGTCCACGTGCTGCGGCGTGCGGGGATCGTGGTGCCCGGCGACTTCAACGCCCTGCTCGACCTGGAGGAGGACGAGCCTCTGGCGATGTTGATCGGCCCGAGCGGCGGGTTCGGGACCGGGCTCAAGGAGCTACCGATCCTCGACTAGATCGAGGTGCAATGTGGTTGACACCGATACCCTAGGTGGTAGAATGGAAGCGGCACCGAGAGGTCCGCGCCAAGGAGGGCAGCATGAAGAAGTTAATTGAGTGGAGCTCTGAGCGATCAGCGGCGCAGATGAACAGCGAGCAGGCCAAGAGCGTGTTCGACGGGCTGATCGAGATCGAGCGGTTCGCTGCGCTGCTGGCCGGCACCCCGGCCCTCAGTGCTGAGACACTGAGGGCCGGGCTCGACAACATTTATACCCACGCCCGGCGTGTGCGCGAGGAAGCGGGCGGGACGGTGCAGGTTGGGGTCGTCGATGGCGCGCGGTCGTAGGGTCCACTTCCGGGTCAGCTTCGAGCTGCCCGAGGGAGCGTCTGACGAGGACGCTGAGGCCTATGTCCACGACGCCCTCGTCGAGGCATGGCGGGCTCGACCTCCCGGCATCGACGAGGGCGGGGCCAACCCGCTGAGCGCGGGCGACCCGATGTTCAACCTCGACGGCGCGACGGTCCAGGTGTTCGCGCTCTGGTGGCAAGGTAAGAAGTGAGGAACCCAGATCAGGTGATCGAGGACGACCAGATGCGGCGCGTGGCCGAGATCAAGAGACGGTTGCGGGCGGGGCCTATGAGCCTCAAGGCGATCAGCGCGGCGATCAAAAGCAACGTCACCGACACCGTGGGCGACATGGCCGTGCTGGTGAACCGCGGGCACGTGCGCTGTGAGCGGCGCGAGGTCGAGGGCAGCTTCGGAGGCAAGGCGCCGGTCTACGAGCTGACCGACAAGGGCATGCGGGCCTTACGCTGAGTTCCAGCGTGGGCAGGTCGTCGTGATCGAGAGCGGCAAGACGCCCAAGCACTGGGTGAAGGCCGAGATCGACAAGGAGGTTGCGACGCTCAAGGCCGAGGGCTGGAAGGCGCACGCGGCGCACAGCATGGGCGGGGTACGCGACCCCTTCGGCCACCCGCTCGTGTGGGTGCGCAGCTTGATCGAGCGTGGACGCTGCGGTCGCGTGCCGGCGGTGCGGACGTGACGAGAAGCGGCGGGCCTACCTCGAGCGCCGAAACGGTGCGCTTTCGCTCAGGGGCGGGGCCGGGCGCTGACTTCCATCACCGCGTCGAAGTGGCTCGTCGGAACCTCCAGAAGGACAGTTGCCATAGTTCGGCCGGATCGGATTTGGAGGGCCACCTTGCCGTCTACCCCGCGCGTAGCGACGTCCTTCGGAGTGAGTTTGATCAGGAATGCCTCCGTCAAGGTGCACGACGGACGGCCATACCGGGATGAACTACACCGCCCAACGTCTCGTCCCGCTGATATGAACTCTGCGGGGTCGCCACCCCGGAAAAGGGCGGAGTCGTAGAACCGCCAGTCACCAGAGTAGATGAAACCGCCGCCAATATAGACCGGTCCGATAGTATCCGCGCGGATTAGCCGAGACACCAAGACAAACCCGTCATCTATGGCCACCTGCGGCGCGGAATATTCATACCGATTAGCGAATTCGTCCGAATCGACGGTGACTACCACCCCGTTCGAGGCGGTGACTTCACTCCTTAAGCTTTGCGCGCTCGCGTCAGCAGGCAGAGAAACGACGAATGCCGCCAGGGCTGCGAGGGCTGCGACACCAAAACCAATTTTCATTCTAGCCCCCGAGAAAAGCCCTGCCAAGCGTACAAGCTCACCATGAGCGGCTCCTGATCCCGTTTACCTAAGGTAACAGAATGGGGCGCATACCCCCGGAAACCGCCGGACGATACTGGACGGGAAATGCCCGTTATACAAGGGTTCTAGGACGACAGCGGACGACGTTGGACGGGCTGAAAAATAACTCTTAATCAGCGGGGCGTAGGTTCGAACCCTACATCACCCACATCGAACCAAGGAGGGTACGATGCAGGTTCTAATCGGGCAGCCGGCGCTACACCTTCGAGGCCGGGCACGATTGCATCGTGTTCAAGGCCGCGTTCGGGCGAGAGGTATGATGGCGGCCGTTGGCTTTTTGATCATCGTGGCGACGCTGTTCGAGGCGGGCAGGCGGATGCACGACCCGAAGCTCGGCGGCGTCTCCTGGAACGAGCAGCTCATGCTGGCCGGGACGTTCTGCCTGGGGCTCGGTCTCTGGGTCGCCGGCATAGCGAGGGCGCTGTGATGCGGCTGATCGAGATCTTCTTGGCGTGGCTCGAGAGGGTGACGGGCGAACGTAACGTTACGCCTGAGGGCGGGGAGAACCGTAACGTTACGACGCCGAACGACGAGGTAAGGGGGCCGACCTCCACGGTGGACGTGAGCCGAGACGTGCCCGACATCGTCGTCGTGCCCTCGATGCCGGACAGGCTGAGTGCGCACTTCACGCTGACCGAGGCGACCGTGAGCCAGACGGCCTTGCGCTGCGGCATCGACAACACGCCACCCGACCACGTGGTGCGCAACATGATCTACGCGGCGACGCACTTCGAGCGGGTGCGTGCGGTCCTCGGCCACCCGATCCACGTCTCCAGCTGGTATCGCTGCCCCGAGCTCAACGCTGCCGTCGGCGGGTCCGAGACAAGCAGCCACATGGACGGCTACTCGATCGACTTCACGTGCCCCGGCTTCGGGCCGCCCTTGGTGATCTGCAAGGCGCTGGAGCAGCACGCCGTGATGGACGACATCGACCAGCTGATCCACGAGTACGGCGGCTGGGTCCATGTCAGCTTCGATCTACGCAAGCGGCGGGAGAAGCTCACGTTCTCGCGGCGGTTCGGCAAGCGCGTCGGGCTGGTGGCCGTATGACCCCTCCGAGCGCCAAGCGGCCCAAGCGGGAGAGGAGCCTCAACGGGGAGGGCGCGATCCGGCGGATCTGCCCACGCTGCGGGGCGTCCCCTGGAGAACCGTGCATCGGCAAGCAGGGCCAGCACCGCAAGTGGAAGCACGCCGAGAGGCACGTGCCGAGGACCCGGGAGCTGGACACCCCGCGCAGGAAGTCGAGCCTATGAGGGCGGGCCTTGCGAGAGCGCTCCGCATCGCCTCCCTCGGAGTGGTGATCTATGCGATCGGCCAGGGCGTGATCGAGATGGTCGGGCCGACCCTCGCATTGGCGGGCCTGCTGACGGCCATAGGCATCGGCGCGATCGGTGCGATCGGTGTGCTGGTGGTGATGCTGGTCAACGCGGGGCGGGGCTGATGAGATCTCCTGCTGGCGGCGATCACCAACGAACGCTCGTAGGTAGAGATCACCAAGGCGGGTTTAGTTGCTTTCTCCGGCCGGGGCTCCTTCTCCAAGGGATGGCGCCCTCAGCTTCACGGCTGGGGGCATTTCCATGTCCGGCTGGTAGCGTACCGGGTAGGCTTAGGCGCTAACGTTAGCCGCTAAGGCTGTCACTGAGTGACGGGAGACAGTCATCGAGATGCACGCTCAGTCACCTGTGGAGACGCCGAGCGATTGCCCTTGTGAAATCAAGCACTTGCCCGGCGTGTGCCCGTGCATCCCCAAGCCGGCCCCAGTGACCACGGGTGTGTCGTCGACGTAGCCCATTGAAAAGGTTGGCTTTATTCGAGCTCCGGATCGGTATAACGCCCGCGTGGTCGAGAAGCGGGTTACGGCGCGGCCACAAAGGGACTTCTGCGGCCAGTTCGTTACCAGCTCTTAAGCCTCGCTCGCCATGGTCCGCCATGGTCCGCCATGGTCCGCGAGGGGCGGCGAGGGGCGGCGCTTCGGTATGGGCGTCGGAACCGGAAACAGAGGAGGCCTCCGGCTCGACCTCTGGACGAGGTTGTCTCCGTCCAGTAGTGGTTCCCTTTTTTTTTGCTTGATCGGGTACGCGAAATTTGGTTGACACCGATACCTTGGGTGGTAGAGTGCAATATGCTTTTGCTTCTGATCGAGGGTCAGACTTCGGCTTCAACTAGGAGAACGACATGAGCCACTACCTGAGCGTGGGCGACCTGTGCCGCCAGCTCGACATGACCGGCCTCCCCGAGCAGGCGAGGGCCATCGAGGCCGCCGTCACTGCCGGGGCGCACGTCCTGGCGACCCACTACGACATCGCCGTCGAGTGTGAGTGCGAGGAAGGCAGCGAGTGGGAGGTGGGCTTCGGACCTGGGGCAGGCCAGCCCGACAAGGCCTGCCCGACCGAGCTCATGGACTACGACACGAGCAGCGACTGGGTCGAGGCGACCCACCGGGCCGAGGCTGCCGAAGAAGGAGGGCTGGCCCGTGGCTAAGTTCATGGTGACGACGGCGTGTGGTCGCTGGCGTGCGTGAGACCTGGATGGTCGAGGCCGCCGACATCGACGAGGCGCAAGGCTGCTTCGACCCTGAGAGCGGGTTGGAGCCCAAGCACATCGACGACGAGCTCCACGACGAGGACGAGCGCGAGATCAAGGAGATCGTGCCCTGGCCGACGGCAGCGCCGGCTGACGCCGTGGCCTACGCTCACATCGCGGCCGCCGCAGCGACGAGCGCCTTCCTCGACAACGCCGACGTGGTGGTCGAGGAGGCGGCGACGAGTGTCTACTTCGACGAGGACGGCAGCGTCTGGGTGAAGGCCTGGGTTCGCGTGCCCGACCTCAGCGTGGCCGGCCACGAGGGCCTGGAGATCGACGTCCCATGAGCAAGCGCACCCAGTCGAGGTCCACAAGTGGACCATTGGCGGCGTGGGCATCGTGCTCGAGCAGCTGAGACGGACCACTTCCGGGTGACCTACGGCAGGCAGGTGGACGAGGGCAGCTACGCCCACGCGACCCACTGCCTGGGCGGAGCGCTGATGCACGTCCTCGCCTGCATCGACCGGCTGACCCGACCAAAGCCAGCGCGGCCCGCGCGCCCTCGGTCAGCCCCAGTTCGTCGCCGAGGCGCTGCACGACCGCGCCGATACGCTGTTCTCCGTCGGCGGCGGCCCGCAGCACCGGCAGCATCAGGCTCTGATAGTCGGGGACAGCGCCGACGGGATTAGGCGCGGTCATCCGAACACCTCCGCCGACAGCCCGGCGGCCATGGCTTCCGCCTTGGTGGCGGCGGCGTCGAGATGGCGGGCGAGGGATTCGAGGCGGTGGGACTGTTCGGCAAACGCGGTTTGGAGTGGAAGCGGTGGGATGGCCACCCGAAATGCCCGCAACTCTTTGGCGTTGATGTTTGCTTGCCCTATCGCACCTCGTGCGGTGTCAAACAGCGTACGCTTCATAAACTGCGAATTGAAAAACGCCCATAGGTATGACGGGCTGCACACACCGCGTTTTGCCCGAAGCCGAATGAAATATGATGCGGCAACCGCTTCGAACCTGCCGTCCCAAAGACCTGTCTTGCCGACAAGTTCCTTGCTGTTCGTGCGGTTGAACAACAGATCGCCCTCCAGCAATTCGCATTTTTGGCGCTCGACACCTTCGAGAGGGATGTGCTTGAGATCCCTCGTATCCAGTTGGCCGCCGGTCGTAACATTGCCCATGCGGATCACGGGAACTCCGTGATCGCGATCATTCGCCTTTTGGCTCGTGCCGTAGGCCGCGCTTTCCAGAAGATCGCCAACAGTCGAAACCGGCCACCCCTTGGGGTTGGTAGCGGGGTCGCCGAAGGTGTCGAGGAAGAGGGCGGGGATGATGGCGCGGGCCTTGGCGCGGGCGGTGTCGGCGCGCCGCCTGATCTCTGCCGCCCGGTCCAACAGACCAACAATCCGCCGCTGCTCGCCCAGCGGCGGGAGGGGAAAGAGCAACGACTCCAGAAAGCCATTGGAAAGGCTATGAACCGTGGCGCCTTTCTTGACCCCGATGCGTAGAATTTGAGCCTCTTGGCGCTTTAACATCCAGAATAGAAACGCTGGGAGCAAAGAACCATTCTTCGGCGTAATCGCCTTGATGTCCTGGTTGAACGACACCTCTCTCGCGAGCGTGGCAACGGGGAATGTGTGGGCCAATATCCCGGACCGAACCACGGCAAGGACCGAATTCGATCCCACGATCCTTGCCGCGCTCTCGGAAACAGCGGCGCGCGTGATCTTATCTTCGGCGTCGGTGAGGTGGTTGAGCTTCATATCCTTCGGCGAGACCCAAGGTATATCGCCATCCCAAAAAGCGGCGTTCGCTTTGCTCGGCGTTCCTCCGCTGGACAGGGTAGCAACGTCGGAAAGCTTCACGACGGTCCACATACTCAAGCCACCGGCTCCGCCAACTCAGCCGCCAGCGCCTCGATATCGCCGAGGATTGCCGCCGTTTCGTCGCGCAGTTCCGCCAGCAATTCGCGAGGATCGCGGTGCTCTGCCGCCTCACGGCTTTCTGGCCGGTAGCGGGATGCCGATAGATTCCAATCCTCCCGCTCGATGGTGGCCGCGTCCGCGAACCACCAGTTTTTCGTCCACGGCTTTTCCGCGTCGCGCTTTTGCCAATCGGCCCACATTTCCGCGCGGCTGTTGAAGGTGGCGATCAGGCCCGGCAGATCGTCGGCCTCGATCGGCTGCTCGTGGTTGGCGTCCAGCTTGAAGCCGTCATTGCTGGCGTGGAGGAACATCACCCGTTCCGTGCGTCCGCCCTTCGCGAACACCAGCACAGACGTCTTCACGCCCGAATAGGGCTGGAACACGCCGCCGGGCAGCGACAACACCGCCTCCACCCGGTTGTTCTGCATCAGGATGCGTCGAAGCTCCTTGTGCGCGCCGGTGGAGCCGAACAGCACGCCCTCAGGCACGACGACGCCGCACCGTCCATTCGGGCTCAGGTTGTCGATCATGTATTTCACGAACAGCAATTCGGTCGCTGTGCTGGTGCCGATCCGCACGTAATCGACGATGCGGTCGCGGTCGAGACGGCCGGAAAAAGGCGGATTGGCCAGCACCACGTCATAGCCATCGAGCGGCAAGCCCTTTTCCGCCTTGGCCTGCCGGTCGAAGCTGGTTGTGAGCACGTTGCGCTTGAGGATGCGCACATCCGGCAAGCCGCGCAGCGCCAGGTTCATCGAGGCGAGGCTGACCATCTTCGGATCGACATCGTTGCCGTAGAAGGTCGCGGTTTGCAGTTTGCGCCATTGCGTCTGATTGAGCCGGTCGCCAAGCCCTCGTTCGAAGGTCTTGCCTTCCAGATTCGCCACCTCACGACCATTCGCCGAGGAATTGGCGAGACGGATATGCTCATAGGCTGCGACCAGAAACCCGGCGGTGCCAGCGGCGGGGTCATAGACCGTCTCGCCGATCTTAGGGTCGACCAGATCGACGATGGCGCGGATGATGTGGCGCGGCGTGCGGAACTGGCCGAGTTCACCCGCCTGCTTGATCTGGCGCAGCACATGCTCGAAAAGATCGCCCTTGGTGTCCGGATCGGCCTGTTCAAGCCGCAGCTCATTCACCAGCGTGACGATCTGGGTAAGGACAGTCGGCTCGTCTATGGCGAGGCGCGCTTGCGCCATGAAGCTCATGCCGAATGCGTCGCCGAGGGTGGCGAAGAACGGAAATACCTCATCGCGCACGAAGATGACGAGCTGCTCGCCGGACATGGCGTTCGCCCAGGACGACCAGCGCATCCGCTCGCGCGGCACCGTCTCGGCACCCTTGGCGGGAGCGTTCAACGGATTGCGCAACGTCCAGTCGCCCGCGAAGAGCGACGCATAGTCCCGGCCAGTGGCCTTCGCCTGCCGGACGTTCGAAGCGTCCAGCCCCTCGATCATGTAGAAGAAGAACAGGAAGCTGAGCTGTTCGGCATTCGACAGCGGGTCGGGATAGCCGCCGCCATAGAGATAATCGCGGATCTGATCGACCTTGCGGCGCATGTCGGGGGTGAAGGGCATGGTCGGCCTTTAACTGAGGGGTTTGTCGGGCCGGGACGGATCGACTTCAGTCGCGCCCGACGAAGCGATGCCGAACACGAGGGCTGCACCGTCATCACCGAGTTCAACGGCGGCGACCTTTTCGAGATGCCGGAAATCGAAACTGAGATTAACCAGTCCCCGGCTTGGATGGCTCCGTTGAGGGGCAACGACGAAGGAACGTTGATGACGCGGCCTATCGGTGTGGATCTGTTTTCAGGCGCTGGCGGGATGAGCCTTGGCTTTGAACAAGCTGGCTTTGACGTGATGGCTGCCGTTGAGATCGACCCCGTTCACGCCGCCGTCCACAAGTTCAACTTTCCATCCTGTTCGGTCATCGCCAAATCTGTCACCGAAGTCAGCGGAACCGAAATCAGGAGCGTTTCGGGGATCGGTGCCCGAAAGGTGGACGTGGTTTTTGGTGGCGCCCCCTGCCAAGGCTTTTCGATGATCGGCAAGCGGGCGCTTGATGACCCCCGCAACAGCCTTGTCCGAGACTTCGTGCGGATCGTCAAAGAGCTTGATGCGTCCTACTTTGTGTTCGAGAACGTCAAGGGCCTGACTGTCGGTCGCCATCGCAAGTTCCTGCATGAGTTGATCGAAGAATTTCAGGCCGCTGGCTATGACGTGCGGACCGAATGGCGTGTCTTGAATGCGGCAGACTTCGGGGTGCCACAGGACCGGCAGCGCTTCATCCTGATGGGCGCGAAGGCGGGCCTGACCGTTCCCACCTACCCCGAGAAGATTTTGACCCGCCCGACCTGCGCCGACGCGCTTGGCGATCTGCCTGACGCGGAAGCCTTTGCCACCTTAAACGAGACAGATGCCGTCAAAACCGAGAAGTTCGGCAAGCCCAGCGCCTATGCAGAGCCCTTGCGCGGTTTCGGAAACGATGCTTGGGGCTACGGCCATCCGAGGATTTGGGACAGCGCCTTCCTTACATCCAGTATACGGACAGAGCATTCCGAGATTTCCAGACAGCGCTTCCGTGCCACGCCAGAGGGGAAGGTCGAACCGATTTCGCGCTTCTTTAGGCTGCCGTCAGACGGATTGTCGAACACACTGCGGGCCGGAACAGACGCCTCACGCGGGGCGTTCACCAGCCCGCGCCCGATCCATTACAAGTATCCCCGGTGCGTCACCGTTCGCGAGATGGCGCGGCTTCACGGTTTCCCTGACTGGTTCCGGTTTCACGTAACCAAATGGCACGGCGCACGGCAGATCGGCAACGCGGTTCCGCCCCCACTGGCAAAGGCGGTTGCCTCTCAAATCATCAGCGCTTTGGGGGTCACCCCAAAGCGTCCGACAAAAGCCCTCGAATTAGGCGCTGCGGCTCTGCTGCAAATGCGGTTGCAGGAGGCCGCAGCTTTCTTCGGTGTCGCAAACCCAATCGGTTGCCGCGATATGAAGAGCGGCGCCACCAAGCGCCGTCAGGTAGATATTGAGGCGGGGCGACTCAGATTTGAATCAAGGCTGATGGGCGGGACACCGATCCACACCGTGACCAGCGTGAGCGTGCGCAAGGTCGAAGTCGACGCCGCGATCGCGGCGGGCAAGCACGTACACGTGGAGCTCGAGGACGTCGTGCAGCTGGTCCAGCTGCCGCAGTGGCTGGTCGAGAAGGCCGCCCGCATCCGCGTGGGCGAGAAGGTGGTCAAGAGCCGGGACGGAGGGTGCAGCTGATGGCAGTCAACAGAGGCATGACCGACCTGTTCGTGGGCGCCAAGGCCCAGGCTCCGATCAACGCTCTGACGGCGAAGGAGCGGGAGCTCCTCGACCGCGTCGTCGCGGCACACGCGGGCGGGTACAACGTCGGCGTTGAGGGTGGGCGTCTCGTGATCGAGGACGACGAGCGGGCGCTGGCGGAGAGCGTCGTGCTCAAGACCGGGCGGCTGACGTTGAGCCGGAGGCCGGCGTGTGGTCGCTGGGCATCCGCTGATGCAGGCGATGGTCGAGGCGCTGTTCGGGGCCGTCATGAGTGCAGTTGTCTGCACAGCCTTCTTCGCCGTCCTGGCGATCGTCGTCACCGACGGCCGGCCCTATCCGCGCCTGTGGATCAGGCTGTGGCGGAGGCGGAAGTGGGCCAAGGGCGGCGTGGTGAAGGGTGGCTCCTCCTCCTCGGTCATGAGGCCTCTGCCATCCGGCATCCTACTCTCCCACCAAGCGGCCGGAGCCACCCTTCGCCACGCCGCCCTTGGCACATCTACCGGGCCTGGGTGGAGGGCGAGGACGTTGACGAGTACCCACCCTTCTTCGAGGGCAAGGCCGGAGGCTGGCACGACGCCGCCCACAGGGCAGGGCTCAAGCTGGAGGCCGAGGGCGACGAGACGCACGGCTGTGTGCTGGTGATCAAGCGTTCGGACGGGGCGAGCCAGATGCGGGTGCTCGAGCGGGTGATCACGTTCAACAGCAGGCTGGCCGAATGATCGCGCTCTACCTCGTCAAGATCCCGTATGAGGGTAGCGTGGCGCTCAAGGCGCACGACCACCAGGACGCGGCCAGGGAGGCCGTGAAGCAGAAGTGGCCCGGGGCCATCGTCGACGTCACCGTCGAGGTGCGGCGGGAGGACTTGCGCAAGGACCCGTGGCAGAAGTTCCGAGTGACCTCGACGGCGACAGTGCTGTTCTGGTCGAACCCCGTGGGGCCAGCATGACCGTGCTGTGTGGCGAGCAGCCCTCGTTGCCTACGCTTTGTCCGTTACGGGAAGCCGTGCGCCTCATGGCGACGGCGGGGGTTGAACAGCGGGGTGCGATCTTCACGCGACGCGAGGTTGTCGAGTTCATTCTCGATCTCGTCGGCTACACTACTGACAAGCCCCTTCACACCACGCGACTGCTGGAGCCCTCCTTTGGAGGCGGCGACTTTCTTCTCGCGGCGGTCGAACGGCTGCTTTCCGCTTCGAGCGTTTACTGCGCCGACACCGTGGCCGGATTGTCCCACGCCATCCGCGCGGTAGAGGTTCACCAAGCGACCTTCAACGCCACCCGCGCGCGCTTACAGGCGCTCCTGCAGGAGCACGGCTTCGATGAGCCGGATGCCGACACGTTGTGTTCGGCGTGGCTCACGTCCGACGACTTCCTGCTGACCGAGATCGACGGCTCCTTCAACTACGTCATCGGCAATCCGCCCTACGTCCGCCAGGAACTCCTGTCTGATGTGCTGATCGGAGAATACCGCCGACGCTATGCGACGGTGTACGACCGGGCGGACATCTACATCCCGTTTATCGAACGCTCGTTGCAGCTTCTGTCCGAACGAGGTGCAGTTGGCTTCATCTGCGCCGACCGCTGGATGAAGAATCGCTACGGCGGCCCGCTTCGCCGCCTGATCGCCGACCGCTACCATCTGCGCGCTTACATCGACATGGTGGACACGCCCGCCTTCCATTCCGATGTCATCGCCTATCCCGCCATTTTCGTGATTGCGAACGAACGTGGCAACGTGACCCGGCTCGCGAAACGCCCCGAGATCGAGACGGTCAATCTCAGCGAACTTGCTCGACAGATCACCCGAACGACGACACCCGACGCGACGGTGACGGAGGTGAGTGTGGTAACTGCCGGGGACGCCCCGTGGCTTGTCGAGGGGTTCGATCAGCTCGGCCTCGTTCGCCAACTGGAGGCCCGCTTTCCAACGCTTGAAGAAGCCGGTTGCAAGGTCGGTATCGGCGTGGCGACCGGAGCGGACAGTGCCTTTATCGGCTCCTTCGCTGAGCTCGATGTCGAGGAGGATCGAAAGCTCCCGCTCGCTATGACGCGCGACATCCTCAGCGGCTCACTGGAGTGGCGCGGCCTTGGCGTGCTGAACCCGTTTGCAGACGAGGGGGGCCTTGTGTGCTTGGAGCAGTATCCGCGCCTCAAACGCTATCTGGAGGCGCGACGCCCAGAGATCGCTGGACGCCACGTCGCCAAGAAGACGCCGGCGAACTGGTACCGGACGATCGACCGCATCTACCCGGCGCTCGTCGGCAAGCCAAAACTGCTGATCCCTGACATCAAGGGAGACGCGCAGATCGTCTATGATCCAGGCACCTGCTACCCGCACCATAACCTCTACCACATCACGTCTGACGACTGGGATCTTCGAGCACTTCAGGCCGTTCTCACGTCCGGCATCGCGCACCTGTTTGTGGCCGCCTATTCGACCAAGATGCGAGGCGGCTATCTGAGATTCCAGGCACAGTACCTGCGACGCATCCGCCTCCCGTTGTGGAAGGACGTTGGCCCCGAACTGCGCAACACTCTCAGGCTCGCCGCTGAGCAAGGCGACCAGGCCGCCTGCAACGCGGCGGTGGCGGAGCTCTATGGGCTTTCGCCAGAAGACTGTGCGCTCCTTACGAGTACCCCCGGAACGGGGTGACCTACGAGGCAGGCGATCGAGGACCTCACATGACGGGAGCGGGCTGATGGACAAGGACGACATGACCACCACCACCTTCGACATGCTGCCTGAGATCATTGGCGAGGTCGGCGTCTCTGCCGGCGCGCTACACCTGAGCCGCTGGCTGCTCGACAACGCCACCCTGGTCCAGGGCATGCGCGTGATGGAGCTCGGCTGTGGCAGGGCCGTGCCCACCATCGCCGCCAAGAAAGCCGGGGCCTCAGTCGCCATCGGCATCGACACCAACCCCGGCGCACTGGCTGCCGCGCGGCGGCTGTCCGAGCTCAACGACGTGTCGTGCGTGTTCGCGGCGAGCGCTCCCGTGGGCGGGGTCGACTGGGTGATCGGGGCCTGCCTGTTCGACTGGGCGCCGGCGCTGATGGAGCGCTTCGAGGACCGCGCGACGCTCGGGGCGCAGACGCTCTACGTCATGCACGCTGGGCTCAAGCGGCCGTCCGATCGTTGGCGCAGGCTGGCCTCCAAGTGGCATACGAGCCAGCAGGGCACGCTGGGCGAGATCGAGTTCTGGGAGGTCGGGTCGTGAAGCTGGTCAAGCTGGGGCGGTGGCTGGCGCTGCCTGAGGGCCTCGTCGACGCGAAGATCGGGACCATTGATCTCCAGGCCGAGCGACGGTTCAAGCACCGCGAGTGGCTGCCGCGCTAAAAGCATGTCGATTTCTAACAGATCGGCGCGAAATTTGGTTGACACCGATACCCGAGGTGGTACTATATAAGGGTAGGGCGATGACGCTCTACAGCGCCAAGGAGGGCATTATGAAAGTTTGGCTTTTAACCCGGAACCACCGCTGCAACCCCGGCGATATGACAGACGTCGTTGTTCGCGCGCCGAATGAGCGCACGGCGCGCGCCCTCGCGGACGCCATGGCTGGTGACGAGGGCGCGGATATCTGGACCTGCTCGCGCAGCGTCAAGTGCGAGCCGGCCAGCGAAGGTCGCGCGGAAGTCATCATGCGCGGCATGTACGAGGATTAGGGCGTGGGTCGACATGACCCGCGCAAACAACACCACAGCCCTAGCCGCCGTCGCATGCGCAATAGCGTTTGCGGCGGTAGTGGTGGGTGAACCCTTCCAGCTTGCACAGCGCCTGTGCCAGCATCGCCGCGTCATACTCTTTGGCGATGACCTCGCGGCCCTATTTGTCCTTCTTAAGCAGGGACGGTGCGAGTTCATAGTAGCGGAAACCGCCTCCGCCTTTCCAACTGACCGTCTTGCTGATCCCGCCTTGGTCGCTTCCGTCGATCACTTTGGCGAGGCGCGGCACGATATGCGTGGTGCAATGATCGCCAAGCTCCACCATAATCCAGCGGCGGCCCATCTTGTGAGCGACGGCCCCGGTCGTGCCGGAACCGGCGAAGGAGTCGAGAACGAGATCGCCAGGGTTGGTGGCGATTTGAATTACTCGGCTCAAAAGCCTCTCGGGCTTGGGTGTGTCAAATGGTCGAATCCCTTCGACATATCCTTTAGCCTCAGACTTAGCGTGACGATTGCTGCCAGCGAAAGCGTGCGTCCAAATAGTTTCCGGTGGGCGTGTATCGTTTTCATCTGCGTAAATGCGGAAGTTTGCGCTCCAGCCGTTTCGACCAGTAACCCAGTCAATCCTCCAAAGATCCCGCTCAACGCGGTCTGGACTCCAACGCCATCGGCTATCGGAGCCATCAGGATTTTTTGGAAATACGTCCGAGCCATCCGGCGCCGTGAGCGCAAAATACATTGAAGGGCGAGCTTCCCGAGTTCCATCGATACCCATCGCGCGAAGCGGTTTTAAGTAATACCGTCGGCCCTTGTCATCGAGTTTATTGTAGTGCGCCGGTGCCTCGTCCTCTTCGGACATGACATGGTTGATGTTCAGTTTTTCTGCATTCTTGGCAAATACAATCAAGTTATCATGCCGCGTCGAGAAAAAACGCGCGTCCATTCGGGGGCTGTCCGCCTTTTCCCAAATAACATTCGCCATGAAACTGCCCCGCCCAAAAACTTCATCGCACAGCACCTTCAAATAATGCGCTTCATTGTCGTCGATGGTGATCCACAGCGAACCATCCTCGGACAGCAACCGCCGGATAATCTCCAGCCGGTCACGCATCAGACCCAGCCAGATACTATGCTCCAGCCCGTCATCATAATGGGTGAAGGCGCTGCCGGTGTTGTAGGGCGGGTCGATAAACACGCACCTCACCTTGCCCGTATAATCCGCCTCCAGCGCTTTAAGCGCGAGCAGATTGTCACCGTGAATCAGCACGTTATCGAAAATGTCGTTCTCGCTCACGCGCGCCGCCGCGTGATAGCTCTTCTCTGCGTCTTCGATCAGGATGCGCGGCTCAAGCCGAGGCCGATTTTCTTTCCCGACCCAAGTCAGTTCAAGTTTCTGTTTTTTGCGCATATCAGGCCGGTTTCTTCGACAAGCTAAACCTTGGAAAGTCGGTGGCCGAAGCCTTATTGCGCCAGCGAGTTCAGCCGCCCGGAGTCTTGCTTCTTTTGCGTGAACAGGTCGTATAGCATTGGGCTTCGTCGCCATCTGCATCTGGTACGCCGGGTGCGCCTTCACCTACGAGCAGCGCATGGTCGAGCACGAGAACTACCTCGCCGGGCCGATGGTCACTGAGGACCGCGAGACCCTCGCTGGGCTCAACGGCTACGTCGACCCAGTCGACCGGGCTCGCGCTGAGGGCAGGGTGGAGCGGCTGGGCGCCAAGCCGGGGACGGTCAACCTCCCCGACATCGGGCCGCTTGGGCTGGCCGCGTTCCTGCACGCGCTGGTGATGTGGTCCGCTGGGGCGATGCGCCGGCCGACCAAGGTGACGTGGCACGAGCGCAAGGTGATCGAGGACGGGTACGTTCGAGACGACAAGAAGCGGGCGCTGGAGCAGTTCCGACGCGACAAGCTGCGGGTCGAGCGCCAGGAGCGGTCGCTGGGCAGCTGGGTGCTGCGAGAGATCACAGGGTTGCGGAAGGCGTTGCTTGAGCCGGTGCGGCAGTGCGTAAACGTACGCCATTGTAGTACGCTATGGGCGGGCCTGTGCAGACAACTGCACGGGCTCGTTCGAAGGAGGGCGGTGCTGGTGATGATGATCCGGTGAACGAGGACGTCGTCGGGTGGCTCAGTCAGGTGTTTGCTTAGGCCCTGATCGGCCCTGATAGGGCCTCGTTAAGACCGGGCACGTAAGCCTGAGGCTCCCATTGCCGAGGCTCGCATGCCCACGAAGGCGCTAACCACCGTCAAGGCCGCCGGCGTCCCGGCGAAACGCGGCTTCGACGCCAACATCAGGGTGCTCAAGGCCAACGCCTCGCAGGGCGAGGTGGTCCGCTCTCAGGGCTGGGAGTACGAGGACGAGTTCGAGCAGATGTACGGCGTGCGGGACGGGACCAAGCCCGAGATCCTGCTGCCGCCGTTCCAGCCCAAGACGCTCGAGGCGCTCTGCCAGCAGAACAACACCCTCTCGACCTGCGTCGAGGCGATGGTGGTCAACGTCCACGGGACGGGCTTCAACATCGTGGCCTACGACCAGGACGACAAGGACGATCCACGTCTCGACGAGCTCTACGCCTTCTTCGCGGAGGTGTTCCCCGGCGTGAGCTTCCTGACGCTGCGCAAGCAGGTCGGCCGCGACCGCGAGAAGTCGGGCAACGGCTACATCGAGTTCATCCGCAACGGCGAGGACCAGCTGATCTTCCTCAAGCGGATGGAGCCGAAGATCACGCGCCTCTGCAAGCAGGACGAGCCCAAGACGGTGCCGATCTCCGTCACCCGCAACGGCGAGACGTTCACGGTCCACTACGGCCAGCGCTTCCGCCGCTTCGTGCAGTGCATTGGCGAGAAGAAGTTCCGCTACTTCAAGCCCGTGGGCTGCCCGCTCCACCTCAACGCCGAGACCGGCCTGTGGGACGAGAACACGCCGCTCGAGAAGCGCGCCTCCGAGGTGCTCTGGCTCCCACGCGACGAGGACAGCATCAGCCCCTACGGCGTGCCGACGTGGCTGCCGCAGCTGCCGTCGGTGATGGGCTCTCGCAAGGCCGAGGAGCACAATCTCGAGTTCTTCGACAAGGGCGGCGTGCCGCCCATCATGGTGTTCGTGCACGGCGGCCAGCTGACCGAGGAGGCTGCGGACACGCTGCGCCAGCACCTCCAGGGAGGCGGCCGCAACAAGCACACGATCCCGGTCATCGAGACCCTGTCCACCGGCGGCTCGATCGACAGCGGCTCGGGCGTGAAGGTCACCGTCGAGCGCTTCGGCAGTGAGCGGCAGAACGACAGCATGTTCGAGAAGTACGACGCGAGCTGCGAGGCCCGCGTCCGTTCCTCGTGGCGCTTGCCACAGCTGTTCGTCGGGCGCGTGGACGGGCTCGCCTTCGCCACGGCCTTCGCCTCCTACACCGTCACCGAGGGCGCAGTGTTCGCCCCTGAGCGCGGCTGGTTCGACGAGATCGTCAACCGCTACATCATGCCTGAGCTCGACCCGGACGGCATGTTCAGGTTCCGCAGCCGGCCCCTCACGATCCGCGACGTCGACCAGCAGCTCAAGGCGCTGGGCATCGCAGTCGAGAGCGGCGTGCTGGGCCGCGAGCAGCTCGTCGAGGTCCTCAGCGAGGTCTCGTCGTTGGCGCTCCGCCTGGACGATGACGACATCGTGCAGGTTGGGTCCGGCACGTCCTTGGGCAACGTGATCGACCCCAAGGACGTGCTCACCCCGACCGGCGTGGGCACCTCGATGTCGACGCCCGCCAAGAAGCTCCGCACGGTCTCCAAGAGCGCGGACCCCGCGATCACGGCGATGGCCGAGCGGGCGGCCAGCCTGTTCTTCGACGCGGCCGAGCCAGCTCAGTTGTTGAGCCTCATGCAAGAGGTCGTGACCCTGCCCAAGGCCGAGGCTGCGGAGTTCCGCACGGCGCTCACCCAGGCGGTGATGGGCGGCGGCCAGGACGGCGAGTTCGCCAAGCTCGCCTGCACGACGATCTTCGCGCTGATGGCGGCGCCGCATGGCGCGGCTTGAGACCTTCATCGAGATTGAGAGCCAGTTCGACGCCTTCATGCGGCGGCGGTGGGACGAGGCGTGGGCGAACGTCCAGGGCGACTTCCAGGACCGCTTGACCGCTGCCGACTGGAACGGTGCGATCTCCCTGGTCGAGGGCGTCCAGCTTCCCGAGTGGGCCGAGAAGGAGAGCAAGCGGCTGCGGCTGCTGAGCATCTCCAGCTTGCGGTTCGGCTCCTCGCTGATCCGGCGCAAGGACGACGGGCGCTGGACCGACAAGGACAGCGACCTGCGCCTGCTCGAGGCGTCGATCGTGCAGGCCCGCGAGATGGAGCGTGTGACCGCCCCCGCCTTCGCGGCCAAGGCCGTGCGCGCTGTGGTCGCCCGCGGGCTGGGCCAGTTGGCCGACGACGAGAGTGCGATCCACAAGGGCATGTACCCTACAGGGTGCGGTTGCGGTGTGGTCGAGGAGATGACGGTCGGCATGAGCGAGGCTGAGGCCTTCGCGGTGGGCTACCTCTACGACTGGGTCAGCGGGGCGGCCCAGGTGACGAAGGACGAGCTGGTCCCGGGCGACTTTGGCTACCAGCCCCAGGCAGGCCAGCTCCCGACCTGGGCGGTCGGCTTGAGCGACATCGCCCGCACGGGCGGGCGCACAGCGTCCACGCTAGGCGCGAACGTGCAGGTGAGCCGGCTGGTGAACTACGGGGCGCTGACCCGGCTCCAGGCTGAGCGCGTGGCGATCTACCGGATCAAGGCCGTGCTCGACCGCAAGACCTCCAAGATCTGCAAGCGGATGAACGGCAAGACGTTCAAGGTTGAGGATGCGATTGTGCAGCTCGAGCGGGCCATGCTGGCGCCGTCGATCGGGGACATCAGGCAGATCCACCCGTGGATACCAAATACTCAGGCTGTGTTGGCACAGTTGGAGAAGTCCACCAGCGAGGACCTCGCAGGCAAGGGCTGGCGGGTGCCGCCGTTCCACCCCCGGTGCCGGTCTGTCGTCGTCCGTGCAGTGAGGACCACCGTGTCCGTCACCACTAATTGAAACCAATTCAAAGGAATTGAAATGCGCTTGATCGACCTGGAGCCCCGCTGGCTGGAGCACAACGGCGAGAAGATGGGCTTCGTGTTTCGCTGCCCCACCGCCTCGCGGGTCTGGCAGACGGTGTTCTTCCAGCCGACGCCGCGTGCGTTGCAGGAGCGCGTCGCGAAGAAGAAGGCGGTCGCGTCGTGAGCGCGCTGGTGTTCGTGCTGTCGCCGCCCGGCAGACTCGGCGTTGCACGCGAGGCCGTGGAGGCGCTCGGCATCAGCGCGCCGCTGCAGGGTCGCCTCGTGCTGGCGTCGAACGCGGCCGACCTGCACGGCGTCTCGCGCGGCGCGTGCGGTGTCGTCTACGGCGACGACCCTGCGCGCCTCGACCCCGCGCTGCAGCGCGCGTGCGCCCGCGCCGACGTGCGTCTGTTGCCGTTCGACAGGCTCCCCACCGCCCTCGCCGCCGGAGACACGCCGAAGATCAAGACGATGACGGCAATAGACCTGTTCTGCGGTGCAGGCGGCCTATCTGAGGGTTTCCGGCAAGCTGGCTTCCACGTCCTTGCCGGACAGGATCATGACGAGGCATCCGGCGCGACATTCGCGGCAAATCATCACGAAGCGAAATTCATTGGCGGTCCAATTCAGAAAGTCCGCCCGCAAGACTTGCTGAAAGCCGCTGGCGCGAAGGCCGGTGAAATAGACGTGATTGTCGGCGGCCCGCCATGTCAGGGCTATTCAGTCTACAATCACCAGCGCGGTTCAAGTGACCCGCGCGCTGGTCTGTTTCGTGAATATCTTCGAATCGTCGAAGGGATCAGGCCGAGGTGGCTCGTGATGGAAAACGTCACGGGCATTACATCCATCGATGGTGGTAAGATCGTGCGTGAGATTAGTCAGGCGATGGGCGAGATGGGCTATCACGTCGAAATGCGTGTTTTAAAAGCTGAAGAGTACGGCGTTCCGCAGGAACGGCGTCGTGTATTTTTTGTCGCCACCAATACTCAGGCGCCGATCGTTTTCCCTGAACCCACACACGGCCCTAACCTTCTGCCGTTTGTCACGGTGTGGGATGCAATATCCGATTTGCCGGTTTTGCGGAACGGCGGCAAAGGCGAGCCGCGCGCCTACACAAAGGAACCGCAGAACGATTATCAACGGATGCTCAGGGGCAATCGTCTCATTGTTGAAAATCACGCCGCCCCAAAGCTCGCCGCCATCAACGTAGAGCGAATGAGCCACATTCCTTCGGGCGGTTCGTGGCGCGACATTCCGTTTGATTTGCTTCCCGAAGGGATGAAACTCGCGAAGAGATCGGATCACACTAAGCGGTACGGCAGGCCACGAAAAACAGACCTTTCCTGCACTATTTTGACGAAGTGTCATGTGCATTGGGGTGCTTATATCCACCCGACACAAGACCGTTCATTCACAGTACGCGAAGCCGCGCGGCTGCAATCGTTTCCCGATTCTTTCGTGTTCAACGGAAGTCCGACAGCGCAATACATCCAAGTAGGCAACGCCGTCCCCCCGTTACTTGCTAGGCGCGTTGCAGAGGCATTACTGACAGCGCAGCGTAGGGGAAAAGCCAAGTCATCAGCCGCCCGCGATAAGGCGATCCCAGCGGAACCGCGCCTTGCCATTTAAGCCCGAAACTATTGTCGGTGAGGTGCTTGGCGAGCGTGTTGATGCCGCCTCGTAAGCCAAGACTTCTGGACCTGTTCTGCGGCGCCGGCGGCGCGGGCGTAGGCTACGCGCGCGCGGGCTTTGAAGTGGTTGGCGTCGATATTGCCGCCCAACCCCGTTACCCGTTCGAGTTCATTCGGTCTGACGCACTGGCGCTCGATCCTGCGTTTGTGGCGTCCTTCGACGCTATCCACGCATCCCCGCCGTGCCAGTCATATTCCGACCTGGCGAAGCGCAATAACAACGCGGATGCGTGGCCGCGCCTGATCGACCCGACCCGCGATCTGCTGAACGCCAGTGGCAAGCCATGGGTTATCGAGAACGTCGAAGGCGCGCCCCTGCTAAACCCGGTGGTGCTGTGCGGCACGATGTTCCCCGGCCTAAGGGTTCTGCGCCATCGGCTATTCGAGGCAAATTTCCCGATTGTCGCGCCGCCCCATGGCAAGCACCCCAAGGTCCACACCTTTGACAAGCGCAAGTCCCACTACGGCAAGACGAACGACATGGTGGATTTCGTTCAGGTGACTGGCGGCGGGAATTGCACCGTCGCGGCTGCAAAGGACGCAATGGGCATCGACTGGATGACCAAGCACGAGATGAATGAGTCCATCCCCCCGGCCTATACCCAGCTGATCGGGGAGCAGCTTCTGGCCTACATCCGCGAGATGGACGAACTGCCCGTGCAACGTCGTGCGTGAGGTGAGCGCCAAGGAATTGGCCCAAGCGCACCGCCAAGTGCGAGCCGGCGCGCCCTGAGCGGCTCACACCTTTTGCGACACGCGCACCCAGGCGATCTTCGCCGTGGAGCTCATGTCGAAGTTCGCCGGGATCGAGCCGCCCCAGTCGGAGCCGGGGTCGCCCGCCTGCAAGATGAAGCGCTGCAGCAGCATCTGGCGCGGCTCGACCCACGGATACTTGGCGAAGAAGCCCGCGCCGCGATCCTGGCGGTCCCCCTCGACGCCGTTCAACAGCCAGCGGATGTAGTCCGGCGTCCACTCGACGGCGAAGACGTTGAAGACCTTGCTCGGATCGGCCGCAAGCCGCGTGCCCTTGTTGGAGAGGTTGCGGCGGCCGTCGCCCGCCGGGTACTGCGGGTTGAGATCGCGCTGGTGGATCGACGTGAGCATGGTGCCGCTCGATCCCTCGTTGATGTCGATCTCGCCGAAGTCCGGCCACGAACGCAAGTTCGGCCACGGCGTCAACCAGAACGACGCGAAGTCGCCGTCGCTGGCGCTGCCGTAGCTGTAGCACGCCTCGAAAAACCCGAAGCGCTGCGTGAACTTCTCCTTGGTGAAGATCCCGCCCGAGCGCGCGCGATCGCCGACGCGATCGACCGTGAAGTGCAGGAGGCCGTTGCGCACGACGACGTTCGACGGGTCGAAGATCGGCCGGTCGCCGTAGGAGTCCGGCCCCGTCATCGTGTTGGCAGTCCACTTCGACGCATCGAGCGCGTTTCCGCTGAACTCGTCGAGGAAGGTCTGCACGTAGCCCGCCGGCAGCGGTGGGATCACGGTCGGATCGACGGCGTCCGGCGCGCCCACCGGCGGCGGCGTGGTGGGGTTCGGCGGCGAGCGCGGCGAGGGCGTCGGCGACACGGGCGGCACGAACGTCGTCACCCACGACGCGCCCGACACGACCTTGCGCCACGCGCCGTGCCGCGTTGTGGTTTCGCGGAAGGTGTTGTTCCCCTCGTAGGTCACCGCCGTCACGTCGGCGCCCGTGAGATACGCACCGTCACGGAAGAGCCCGTAGTCGGCCGACGACGCCGCGTTCGGCCGCCGCGCGAGCGTGTAGGTCGCGAGGTCCTGGCCGATGATCTTCGCCGGCGCCGCCGTGTTGACGGCGAGCGTCGTGCCGATCGCCGACTCTGCCGGCGCCGGCGGACTCGGCGGCGTGACGGGCGGCGAGACAGGCAGCGTCTCGAAGTCGACGACGACGGCGGTCGCGCCGGCGGGCACACTGATGCGGGTCGGTGTCATCACTTGTCCTGTCGTGGTTTGGCGAACACGACGGCGCGGCGCCGTCGCCCTTCGTTTCGTCCTGGCTGAGCACGCACGCGCTCTCGCGGCTTGCGACGACGACGCACGGCCGGAAGCTGCGGTCGCGCAGGATCTTCGACGCGAGCCGCGAGAGCGCGCGCGTGATCAGCGCCTGGGCATGGGATCCTCCGTCAGCGCTGACGTTCGCTGAACTTCTCCACACGTCGATCGATGCGATCGAGCGTCTCCGTCTGGTTCGCGAGCTGCACCTCGACGCGGATCAGGCGTGCGTTGATGTCACTGGCCGCGCTCGACGCGACCTCGAGGTGCCTCACCCGCCCGTCGAGCTGCGCCACCCACCAGATCATGCCCGCGCTCTGCAGGGAGATCGCCAGGATCAGCGCGAGCGGCACGCGCCTGTCGAGGTGCCACGCCATGTCGGTCGTGTCGTTCACGGCGCGCCCTTTCCGCAGATCGCCGACCACGCGGCGTTATGTTGCTTGACCTCGAGAATCGTCGCGGTGGTGTCGCGCGACGACCACGAGATCCTCTGGAACGCCGCGCAGGCCACGCGCGTCGGGTCGGGCTTAATCGCGACGTTGGCCGTCGTCGTCGCGCACGCTGTCAGGAGAATCGCGAGCGCGATCGCGCACGCGCGCGCGTGCAGCCGCGGCGTTGGAAACGTGTTCATCGGCAGCCCTCAGGTTCTCAGCGACGGCCTGCGCCGCGCCCGCGTCGAGCAGGCCGCGCGCGCGCTGCCAGTCGACGAAGGCGAGCGTCAGCTGCAGCGCGAGCTTCAGCAGTTCGGCCCAGGCCACGGCGCTACGACGGCGTGACCACGCCGCCGCGCGGCGGGATCAACGCGCGGGCGTCGACGGCCGCGTCGAACGGCACGCGCGCAATCGCCATCTTCTGAACGCCCGCGCGCCCGCCGAGCCGCTTGTAGAGTTCCGGCGCCCGCGCGATCCAGTATTCAAGCATCCGCTCGACGAGCTCGTTGCCCACGTCGAGCGTGACGGTCTGGCCCATCGCCACGCCGGGCGTCGTGGCGAGCGCCCAGTTGAACGCGGCCTCGAAGATCTTGTTGGTGCGCCACTGCAGCGGCACGAAGCGCCAGAGCCACGCGGTCACCGCACCGCCGGCCGCGAACGCCGCCGCAACGAGGTCGCCCCACGGGATCACGACGCGGCCGTCAAGCGGCGCGGGATCCTGCGCGTAGGCCGGCGCCGCGAACACCGACGCGGCGCCGATCACCAGCGCCGCGGTAACGAGCACCGACAGAAGCGGAACGAAAAAAGCCGCGCGGCGCGCGGCGGCGGTGTTGGTGTTGGTCATTGTGGAAGTCCTTCCGTGTTCGGGGTCAAAGGCCTGCGTCGTTGAGGAAGTATTGCCCGTCATTCTTCGAGGTGAGAACATACCAGGAGTTCGCCGTGAGCGGCGTGCCGCTCACGGTGCCGGAAATCCGGCACGCGCGCGGCGACATGTCGTCAAAGATCAGCGTCGCACAGTCGCCGATGCCGTCGAGCTCGAAACCGGACGCCGTGACGCCGTTGCCGATCGTGACCGTCGACGTGCGGTGCATCACCGCGTCGAAGGGAAGCGTCGCCTCGAACGCCGACGTCGAAACCGCCATGACGCGGATGATCTGGTCGCCGGCGTCGAAGGGCATCTGGTGCACGCGACGGTCGAGATCGCCGCGCATGAGATCGTGCCAGACGCGGTCCCAGGGCTGCGCGCGGGTGCCGACGTCCCAGACGTTCGTGGCGAACACGACGTCAATCGCGGTCGTGGCGGTGGTGTAGAGGTCGAGCACAAGCAGCGGCCCCACGCCCCACGTCTTGCCGGCCATGTCGGGCGTGACGAGCGCGCCCGCGAAACGCGTCGAGGCGCCGCGCATCGCGTTCTGCTTCGGCGTGAGTTCGATCGTGTCGGCGGAATCAACGGTAGAACCGCCGGCGCCGTAGGTGGCGCGCGCGCGCAGCTTGTAGGGACCGGGGAACGTGCCGTCCGCGACAAGTTCGGCGCAGATTTCTTGCGCTGACAGCGCCTGCATCGCGCGACGACCAAACACGGTCGTGCGCAGAGACAGCTCCGTCTGGCCGGTCGTGACGATCCGCAGGCCGTAGGCGCCGGCGCCCTTGGTGGCGCGCCGCACGTCGTCGTCGAGCACCACGCGTTCCGCATCGAACGTGCCGCCGGTGCTCGCGATCGAGAAGCCGTCGGCGACGTGGGCGAAGGTCTGCCCGGTCCAGCTCGTCTTGCGCGAAAAGTCGTCGAAAGAGCAGTTCCCCGAAATCGGCGGCTTGTAGCGCCGCGATTCGAGCGCGCCCTCGCTGAGCTTCACCCGCTGACTGCCGCCGAGCGTGACGAGGCGCGTCGACGTCGGCGCGTCAACGCCGTGCGGGTACTCGCCGTCGGCGATGAGCGCCAGGTGCGACCCGTCGCGCAGCGTGCACCGGTGCATGTACCCCACCGCCGAGGTGCGCCCGGCGACCGCCACGCCGAGCGCAGGCGCCGGCAACATCGCACCGGCGACGAGCGCGGCCCACAGTTCGGCGATGTTGTACTTCGCGTAGAGGAGCTTGTCCTCGAAGCCCTGCACCGCGATCGAGCGCCGCGCAGAGAAGTAGAAGTAGACGTTGCCGCCTTTGACGTCGGAGCCTGTGGGGTTTCCGAGGTTGGCAATCCCGGTGTCGAGCAGCGCGTTGGCCCACGTCTCGCCGTCCGTCGAGTGCGTGATGAACGCGTTGCCGGCGGTACGGAAGAGGATGACGTACTTCGCGGTGTCGAGCCGCTCGGCGACCGGCTCGTACGGCACGCCCGACGCGACCGACTTCGTGAACGCGACGCCCGCCGTCCACGAGGCCGCTGCGCCGTCGCTCGTCGAGACGTACTTCTTGATGTCGTCGGCGCCGTGACCGAACGCCACGAGGTTTCCCGCCGAGGAGCGGATGAAGTTGCCGTGCAGATTGCCGATCGCGCTCGAGAGATCGACGACCACCGGCACCGGCAGCTGCTCGGCCGTGTGGTCGATATAGCAGAAGTACGTGCCGTGCGTGGTGCCGCCGGCGGCCATCGAAACCGAGTTGAAAATCACGCCGAACCGCGTGCCCGTGACCATGCCGCCGACGAAGAAGCGCGGCTCGCGGTCGTCTTCAGACCACAGCGTGATCTCTTCGACGACCGACTCGCCGCCGTCGTAGGACATGCCCACGACGAGCTGCGCGTCTTCGGTTATGTTGTGCTCGGCGCTTTCTGCCCACGATAGAAAGAGCACGTTGTCGTTCGTCGGTTCGCCAAGTCCTGCCGGCCAGTAGTGCACGCCGTCGCCGCCCTTGATCGCGGTGGCCTCGCCGCCGAACGGGTGCGCGTAGTACACCGGCGGCAAGGACCAGCGCGTCGCGTCGTTGCGGAAGCCGCCGTTGACGAAGTCGTTGTTGGTCGGCGGCGTGCCGGAGGCGCCGAGATAAGCCGTGCGGCCGCCAAGGTCGATCACGCGGCCGTTCACTTCCCCCGCCAGCGCGGAGAACACCGTGGCGTCGTTCGTCGTGCCGTCGAGCACGGCGCCCCACAGCGAGGGCGCCACGACGGGCTGCTGCTTGGCGAGCGCGAGGTTCAGCTTCAGCGCCAGCGCGTCGAACACCGCGTTCTGCGACGGCGCCTTCGCCGTCACGCCGTTGACCAACGCGTCTTCGACCTTGGCGTCGGCGATCGCGCCGACGTAGGTTTCAACCGTCGCGCCAACCGCGCGGATCTCCGACTTCACCGGCTTCCTCGCGCCCGAGGCGGGCACGCCGTCAGTGTTGTAGTCGCGAAAGGCTGAGGTGAAGGCGTTTGCTACGTCACCCATCGGGCGCGCTCCGATTCAGTCTGCGAGGGAAGGGAAAGGAGAGGAGAGGCGGCGGCAGCGCTTACGTGACGGTGACCTCAAACGGGCCCGCGTAGGCCTGCGTGAGCACGCCGCTCGAATTGTCGCGGCGGGTCCAGAACCAGAGCAGGTAGACGCCGGCAGCGAGACCCGTGATCGTCTCGCTGTCGGCGGTGTTGCGCGCCTGCGGCGTCTCGAACGCGAGCGTGGAGGCGAAAATCGTCGCGCCGGCGGCCGCGATGTAGCAGCCGCTTGAAAAGTGGAAGGCGAGGTCGGGCGACTTGAAGTCGACGTCGATTTTACCGGCGCCGCCAGTGAGCGTGATGTTGATCGGCGGCGGCGGCGCGAGCGGCTCGAACGTGAACGCGTCCGCCTCCACGAAGGTCGAATAGGTGCCGCCCGGCGCGACGGTGGCGACGTGGGCGACGTAGTAGGTGTTCGGCGCGAGGTAGGCGTCCGGCACTATGAAGGCGAGATTGCCGCTGTCCTCGAGCGCCTCCGTGCGGGTGACGGCGCGGTCGGTGAAATTCCCCGTGCCGCGCACGCCCCAGCCGATCACGAAGCCGAGGTCGGTGCGCCCCGGCGTGTCGATCGCCACGCGCATCGCGAGACTCACCTGGTTGAGCCCCAGCGTCGCGTAGCACGCGTTGGCCTGCACGCCCGTGGGCGTCGGCGTCAGCACGCTTCCCGCGCTGTCGGGCACGGACTCGGCTTCACCTTCTTCCGCCGCCGCGTCCCACGCGTCGATCACGGCCGACATTTCCACGTAGGCGATGGTCATCGTCATCGAGGCGACGTCGAACTCGATCCTCGTCACTTCCGCCGTGATGTCGGCGAGCGACGGCAGCGCGGCGTTCTGGATGCGGATGAAACGCTCGCCCATCGCGGCGTGCCCGAACATGTTCACCCGAATCCAGCCG
>Ga0163154_10002316_pt1 | contig 28050 bp, 19 predicted proteins | sample OliLakLV19MP9P1_FD_148649 | JGI IMG/M metagenome (GOLD analysis project Ga0163154, IMG submission 148649) | Freshwater microbial mat bacterial communities from Lake Vanda, McMurdo Dry Valleys, Antarctica - Oligotrophic Lake LV.19.MP9.P1 | ecosystem: Environmental > Aquatic > Freshwater > Lake >... | reverse complement strand
TGCATGCGTTCAAGCCGGCGCGCGGCATGCCGCGCAAGCCGCCGGCTTTCACCCCCCATAACCGCACACTCTACCCCGTCCAACTGAGGTTTCTAGGATCATTCCTTTCGGTTCGAAAAATACAGCCAGCGCTACTTGAGCGAGGCCAAGTGGCGATTCAATCGCCGCCTAGACCTGGCCAGCTTGGTGCCACAACTGATCGCCGCCGCCGTCCGCTGCCCAACGTGGACCGAGAACCGACTGCGCGACCCGAAACTGGCCTACTGAGAGATGGCTCTAATCAGGTGTACTTATGCCGTTCTGTGGGATTGGCTGCAGGTCAGTAAGGAACAGATCGTGGGCGATGGCGGCAGCGGTGCTGCGGATTTCTGGCATCGCAATGCATTCGAATCGGCTACCCAGCGCTAGCGCACCGATCACATGCGCGTCTGTGCGCACCTGGCCTTTGCCATCGATCAAACGTTGCTCGGGATCGACGGCCAAACCCATGTCCAAAGCATCGACTTGCGCTAAGCCGCCCTCCAACAGGCTGCGCAACAATGGCGTTGTGCAGCGGCTCAGACCGGTATTGAAACCGGTGGCTTGCAACACAAGGTCAGCGCTGTCGACCTTGATCCGGCTGTCACCACGCGGGCGCCAATGCAGTCGTGCGCGCTGTTGCTCAGCACGAATGGCCATAACCCGACCGCGATGCACAGACAAGCGACCGCTCGCTTGTAAGGCCGTCGTGGCAGCGGCAACTTCGGGCGCCATGCGGTGGCGCGCGCTGTCCCAAAGCCAACGCAAGTGGCGCAAGAATCGTTGTTGTTCCGGCTTGGGCCAGTGTTGCCATCGATCCGCTGTGCGCGCGCGCAAAGCATCGATTAGGGCGCGCCAATCACCGTGCTGGGCGATATTGCGGCGCAGCTCACGCAGGACTTGGCTCACAGCAGGAAGTTGCAGCTGAGTGGCGAACAGGTCCGCAGCGGGCGTTTGCACCGGACCGTGCGCCGTCGGCAATGCGCCGTGCCGGGAAATCAGATGGATCTGCGCATCGCTATGCAGCCGCGCCGCGGTCAAGGCCAAATCAACGGCCGACAAACCACTGCCGATGATCCAAATTTGCCGAATCCCGAAATTTGCATGGCTAGCGCTTACCCAGGCATAGGGATCAATGCGGTAGCTGCCGCGCTCTAACAAAGCAGGCTCCACGCAAGACAAGGCTTGCTGCGCCTGTGGGCCAATCGCCAGCACCAGATGATCAGCACGCCGCTGGGTGTCATCGCTGCCCGTCAGTATCCACGCGCCGCCATCGTGGTCCAGATGCTGGGCGCTAACTTCCCAGCGCTCACCGCGCAAGGACTGCCAAGCTGTGGCCACGCGTTCGGCCAAATAAGCGCCGTAACAGCGCCGTGGGTAAAAACCGTGCGGATCAGCATGGCCAAAACGGGTGGTCAGAAAATCGACAAAATCCTCAGGCAGGTCAGCGCGCGCGCTCATACACTGCGCCCGCACATTCAGCCGGTGCATAAGATCGGGCGTGCTGTAGGCCAGTCCGCGCCCATCGCATGGCGCGGGCGCCATCCACAAAACGCGCAGTTGGTCTGCTTGCGGCAACGCGGCGAGTGCGATCAGCGTGGTCGCGGCCGCCGCGCCACCGCCGACAATAGCTACGTCGAAATTGGTCGACATGCGCTTGACCTTAGACGTTGGAGAGCAGGTTTTCATGGCGCGCAGTCAAGCACCGACTGCGCTAAACCTAAGCCGGACGAGCCGGAACCAAACACACAAAAGTCTTCACATGATTTGTCAAGACTGCACTGGTTAGTGACTAGAAACCTCAGTTGACCGCTTCTCATCGCCCATAGCACCCTGATTCTTTTGACTTTTCAGCAGTTTGACTCGCTCACCCATGGAGTGATTACGCTATCGGGTGGAGCGCACGGTTCTGGCTGCGCATGGCTGCGCGCCGCGCCTTGCAGCCGTCCAGCCACACAACGCATCTCACGGTGAAAGTCCGACAGGCTGCTAGAAACCTCAGTTGACCGCTTCCCAATACCCATAACGCCATGATTATTTTCGCTTTTCGGCCATTTGATCCGTTTACCCATTGGGTACGCTAGGGGGGCAGATTGCACGGTTCTGGCTCGTCCGGCTTAGGATCAAGGAATCTTGGGAGTTTCGCTTGGCAGCGCGGTTTGCACGGCGAGAAAATCCAGCACGCGCTGGTAGAGTTCGGCGCGATGGGCTTGTCGATAGAAACCGTGTGCTTCGTTGGGTTTGACCAGCCATTCGACCGATTTGCCGGCTTTCTCCAGGGCGTTGCGCATGCGCTGCGCGTGCACGATGGGCACACGCAGGTCTTCGCCGCCGTGTATCAACATGACGGCGGCTTGCAGCGTATCCGCGTGATTGACCGGCGAATATTCATCCAATTGCGCGCGGTCTTTGCCGATGGCGCGCTGTAAGTAGGTCTCGCCATATTCGGAGCGGCGGATGTCACCCCGTGTGTACATCAAGTTTAGATCGCTCAATCCCACGTAGCTGATTGCGCAGCGATATAGCTCCGGCGCGCGCACCGCGCTCATCAGCGCCGCATAGCCGCCGTAGCTGGCGCCCAAGATGCACGCACGTTTACCATCGGCATGGCCTTCGGTCGCGGCCCAGCGAGTGGCGTCGATCAGGTCGTCGATCATCAATCCACCCCATTGTCGATAACCGGCAGCTTGAAAGGTCTGACCGTAACCACCCGAGCCACGAAAGTTGATCTGTAACACGGCATAGCCGTGACTGGCCAGCAATTGCGACCACGGTTCCCATAACCAAGTATCGCGCACGCCATGCGGCCCGCCGTGCGGCAGCACCACCAAAGGCGGCAGCGCTGTGCCTTCCACGCTTGCTGGAGCGGTCAGATAACCATGCAGTTGCAGCCCATCGCGCGCCGTCAAGCTGATCGGCGTGCGCGCAACCATCAGTGCAGGATCCAGCCATTCGTCGCGCGCGAGCAAAAAGCGCGCCTTGCGGGTGGTCGTATCAAACACAAAGTACTCGCCGGAGTTGCGATCGCTGCGCACCTGCACCAAAACCTGCTGACCATCCCGTGACCAACTCAGTGGCAGCACCAGCGCACCAGCAAAACTCTTACTCAACAGCGTCAACGCGCGCGCCTCCGCACTTTGCGCATCAATCAGCGCCACATCGCTGCGATCGTCCTCCGTGATCACGCCAAAAATTCGCTGCCGATCCGCGCTGCGCAGCACATCAAGCGGCTCGGCAATCCGCGCTTGATGCAGGACCTTGATTTCGCCCTGTTCGGCGCTCCACAACACGATGCGGCCCGGACCGTCAGCTTCACGAACTTGCACATAAGTTTGCTCGTCCGGCGCCATGGCCAGCGGGTGCAGTTCAATGCCACTTTCCTGCTCGTCATTGACTAGTTGCCACTGATCACCATCAATACGCCGATACAACTGATGCCAGCCGGCAACCGTGGTGCCCCACGCCAAACGTGGCTGACCGTCTTTGTCGACCAGAAAGTCGGCGCCAGCGACCGGCGCGCGCGCCAATTTTCGCCGCGATCCGCCGACCACATCAATGCGGTGCAACTCGGTGTACGGCGGATCCTGGTTGTACGGCCAGATTGCGATAATCGCGTGGCGCGGATCGTCCGGCAGCGGATCAACCATCGTTGCGAAATCGGTGTCGTCGGCGCGCGTTTTCATCCGCGTACCGGCTTTTTGCTCGCCAGCGGCGCCGTAAATGCGGGTGACGCGTTTGCCATCAGCATCGACCGCTAATAAGTGTCCAGTCATTTGCGGCTGATCTAATCCACCGAATTTCTCGGCGACCGCGATCACCAAACGCTCATCACTGACCCACCAGAAATCGCCCACCAACTTGTTTTGCGCCGAGCGCAAACCGCCGACCGGCTTTAGCGTGGCCGCGTCGAGCATGACCAGCATGGTCTCGTAGTCGCCCTGTGGCGCCACCAACGCCAAATAACGGCCATCGGGCGACATTTTCATGTCCTCCACCGCAGGCGGCCGAGCGAAATCGGCAACCGGAATCGGCGGTGCAGCGAAGCTAAGCGCGGCTAGCAAATACGGGACAACGAGCATCAGCGACTCCAAATGCGCAGAATGTTGGAGATTGTAACAATTCCGGCCGGCGTTGTTGGGCGCAATCTCGGGGCAGCGTATCGACGGCATCCATGCTCACAAAGATCGCAACTAACTGTATACTTGCTCCTGTGCTCCGTAAAGTCATGGACGTCAGAATGCGAATCCTGAGTGTGATGTTGTTTGCCTTTGTTATGGAGGCGTTCAATCCGGTCCGCGCTGGCACCGTTCTAGGTACTGTTACATCTGCCCCAAGCGGTCAGCCTGTCGCTACCGCGAACGTTGACCTCGTGCGCTGGAACGGATTGTTCTACCAGACTCTCGCCACAACAACGGCAGACAGCCAAGGTGTCTATTCCATCTCAAATGCTCATGTCGGCGAAGCGCTGGTATTTGCCACTGCCCCCGGTTTCCTTCTTGGGACATTGGTTTTTCAGATGCCTGCTGGAAACGCGAGTGTCACAGCGAATATCTCTGTGCTGAGTCCCGCCCAGATCTCGGGGATCGTGATCGACTCCGCCACCCAGCTGCCCGTCGGCGGCGCAAGGGTCAAACTGCACTCACCGGCAACGGGCGTGCGGGAATTGTGGGCGGCGGCGGATGGAAGCTACCGTTTTCCGGACCTTCCGCCAGAAACATACAGCGTATGTATTCAAGACGGCACCGATGCCTATATCGACCAGTGCTGGAATGATGTCATTCCAAATAGTCTGTTCCATGCGACGAATTTTGCCCCGGTCAATTTATCCGTTGGGGAACATATTCAGAGTATCGATTTCAGACTGCGGCCTGGAGCGACAATCTCGGGTGTTGTTTTGAATGCGCGTAGCGGGCTGCCGATAAATTTGCCGCAGATTGGCATTCAGTACCGCACTTCGGCGACCAATTACCGAGAGGTACTACTTCCGCTGAGTGTCGATGGACGATATCAACTACGCGGTATGGCGCCAGGCTTGTACAAGATCCTCGCCAGAGTGGAGTTTCCGCCCTACACCCCACAGCTATATCCGAACATTGAATGCTTTGGAGGTTCGTGTGATTTTCCTGTGGGGCAATTTATTGCAATTGATTCCGGGCTTGGAGGGCGAACTGATGTTGACTTCAATTTGACGCCTGCCGGGCGGGTGCTCGGGCGCGTACTGACTCAAAGTTCGGGCGCCCCGATGGCAAACGCCCAAGTGGAGCTGTGGCGACGCTTTCAGCCTTTTGGCAATGTCTTTCAGGTGCTGACGGCTGCGACTGATGCGGCGGGAAATTATGTGCTGGATCACCTGCAACCCCTGAACGAGTACATTGTAGCCGTGCGGGCACCTGGCTACATATCCAAACGCTGGCCTGGAGATCCCTGTTTCACCAACTGCACAACTTCGGCCACCGCTGTGCCCGCTTTGGGGCTCAATCAGGTGCTGGATATTGGAAGCATTTCTCTGGATCGCGGCGTGGTCTGGAAAGGGCAAGCACGACTGCCCGGACTTAGTGCAGAATCGTTTTCCGTGGTCGCCTATGATTCTTTGGGGCAGAATCTGGGTCAGATTCAGGCAGATTCATTCGGGCGCTACGAATTTCCGGCTTGGTTCCCTGGCACCTATTTCGCGCTTGCCGCTGGCGGAGGTCAGTGCCAGATATTCCAGTGGCTGCCCTGTTCTACGCCAACAAACTCCGGAACACCTATCGAACTGGTGACTCCCGCTGCGCCGATCGTGATCGACTTTGATCTGTTCATTGACGAGATATTGGCCAGCAGATTCGAGTAAAGCTTGGCGCAGAAGTTAGTGCTTGTAACCATTCGCGTCGGTCGGCGTAGTTCGACACCCATCTCCCGGACTCTGCACGGCGCATTCAACCCCCATTATGTTGGGGTTGGTGCCCGCTATCGATCAATTCTGATCAACTAGAGATAATACTGGCGTCTAAGTGCTCATTTTTGAGCGTTTGCTATACTCGCTGCATGTCGATCCTGCCACCCCAGTTTGCCTTACACACGCCCGCCGAAGTACAGGCGCTGCTGGCGATGCGCTTGCGAACTTTGCGCCTGCGGCAGGGATGGAAACAGGAAACGCTGGCCGAGCGTTCCGGCGTATCTCTGCCTACGGTGCGTCGCTTCGAGCGCAGCGGCCAAACTACGCTGGCCAATCTCGCGCGCATCTGTCAGGCACTCGGCGTGCTTGATCAACTTGCGACATTGTTCCAGGCGCCTGCGGCGACCTCGCTGCGCACGCTGCAACAGCAAGCTGAGCCAGTTCCGCAGCGGGGGCGGCGATGAACCTGGAAGTACGACTGCAGCACGCGCCAGATCAGTCTGAGGTCGTCGGTCGGTTGGCGTTCCATGCGCGGCGTTGTTACTTCGAATACGAGGCTAGGTTTGTCGATGGCGGACGCCAACTTTCGCCGTTCAAGTTGGCGCTCCAACATGGATTGATCGAGCACCGCGATATGGCCTTCGGGCCGCTTTTTGGGCTATTCGACGACTCGATGCCCGACGGCTGGGGGCGCCTGCTGATGGATCGCCATTTCCGTCAGCAAGGCAAGGATCTTGCCATGGTAGCGCCTCTCGATCGCCTAGCTTGGCTCGGAACCCGGACCATGGGTGCACTCACCTACCACCCGTGCACACCTTCGAGCACGCCTGAGGCCCTGAACCTGCCGCACATCGCGCGCGAGGCCGCCAAGGTCGTCAGCGGCAGCAGCGCCGAAATCCTCCCAGCATTGTTGCGCGCCGGCGGTTCGCCGGCTGGCGCACGCCCGAAGGTATTGATCGGTCTTTGTGGTGACTTGGTTTTGTCGGGCGAGGACGATCTGCCGGATGGCTTTGAGCATTGGATAGTGAAGTTCCCCGCTGCCGCTGACGGTCGCGCCGCCGGGGCGGTGGAATACGCTTATGCATTGATGGCGACGGCTGCCGGCATCCAGTTGCCGGCCGTGCGCTTATTCGACTTACCATCAGGGCCGCGGTGCTTTGCAGTGCAACGCTTCGATCGTGCACCGGGCAATCGGCGTACGCATATGCACAGCTTGGCAAACCTGCTGCACGCTGACTTTCGCATTCCCAGCCTCGACTACAGCGATCTGCTCAGGCTCACTCTCGCGTTGACGCGCAATCGGCAGGACGTCGCGCGCGCCTACCGGCTGATGCTGTTCAATATCGCCGCGCATAACCGCGACGATCACGGCAAGAATTTCGCCTTTGTGCTGCCGACAGGCCAGGATTGGACGCTCTCGCCGGCCTTCGACCTTTGCCCCAGCGACGGTCCGGGCGGCGAACATTCCACCAGCGTGCACGGCGAAGGGCGCAACCCCACCCGCGAGCAGTGCCTCAAACTCGCCAAACTCGCAGACATTCGCGTAGCTGATGCGCTGGCGATGCTGGACGAGGTCAACGGCGCTTTGCAGCGCTGGCCAATCTTTGCTGATCTGGCGGGTCTTGCTAGGCGCACCCGCTCCGACGTCGGCCAGCGCTTGCGAGTGCTTTGAACCTAGAAACCTCAGTTGGACGGGTCGCAACGCCGCAGACGCCGTTGCGACGCGCAACCCGAAGGGCAGGAAGCGCTTTTGGCGCACGCCGTCCTCAGACAGCCAGAAGCCTGGCACGCGAATGCCCGCGCGGCGTGCCGCGTCCATGCCTAGGAATTCGTTGCTGGTCAGATGCGGGAATTCCGCGCCGCCGGCTTTGACGATTAGATCGGGCTGGATGACCGTCGCCCGAGTGGGCGCAAGCTGATCCGCGTTCGGGATCATCACCTTCGGCTGCACGCCGGAAATGCCCGATTCAAAATAGACTTCTGCCAAAAAATCGAACAGAGCTCGCGTTGGCTCGCGCTTGAGCAATTCGCTCAAACCTACTTGCGCCCGCAGGGGCGATCGGGTGTTGTCAGGTACGGAGTAAGTCAGCCTGCCAATCTGGTTGCCTGCAACGATCGACAGCAATTTCATGTCGTCGATCTGCTCGTACTTCGCCATGCGCTCGACAATTTGCCGATGCAGCCAGCCTTCAGGTCGGTTCGTCGCGAATGGCGCCGGCAAGGCACCCGACGCGTAACTTTCAGCGCGAATGGGCATGGTCAGCGACACTGCGCAGGCGCGATCGCCGCCGCTGTAGTTGAAGACGAAACGCGATTCCTTGTCGAGTTGGCCCGCTTCGCCCTGCGCAGTTGCAATCACCAGCAGGCCTCGCGATGACGCCACCTGGGGTTCTCTTCAACGCGTCATAATCGTTCGATGATCAATCTTCCCAGTTCCGAGCAATTGCTGCGCCTGAGCGACTTCAGCGGCGACTCCGCGGCCGCCTGGCGCCTGTGCAGTGCGCTGCTGAGTGAGCTCAATGGCCAAGTCTCCAGTGCTCTGGTGCTACGTAAGCAGATCGGCGCCGCACGCTTGATTGCGCTTACGGGGTGCGATGGCGTGGTGCAAGTGGATGCCCGCGATGCCTTCGATGTCGGCGCCAGCGCGCTGGCGCTTAGTGATCAAAGCACTTTCGACTTGCTGCACGCCGCGCACGCCGCGCGCTTGGATTTGCGCCAGCACTGCCCCGACAGTCTCATGCTGCCGCTGCTGGCGGCAGATGTCGCCATCGCCCTGCCGCTGTTTGCCAACGGTCGCAGTGAGCTGCTGATGCTGCTCGGCTGCGCGCCTGCACATCCGCTGGCGCAGGCCGATCTACCGCTGCTGGCCTTACTAGCCAACTGCATCGGTGCCTTCATCGGTGGCGCTCTGGATCGTCAGCAACTGGCCGAACAGTCGCGCCGCGCCAGCGTTGAGATCCATGATCTGGCCGATTTACAGCGCCTGCTGCTGCCCGATAATCCGCAAGTGCGCGGGTTGGCCTTTGCCATACACTATCAACCGTCGGCGGTTGCTGGCGGCGACTACTTTGATTTGATGCCACTGTCGCATCGGGTGGAAAACTACCCGGCCGATCTGCCCGACGCCTTTGGCCTGATGCTGGCCGATGTCTCCGGCCATGGCGCCGGCGCCGCCATGGAGGCGGTGCAGTTTGACGCCATCCTGCGCACCTACCGGGGCACCGAGGGCGATGGTCCGGCGGGTGCGCTGACCTACGCCAATCGCCATTTTTTTTCACGCAAAACGCGACCACACTTCCTCACCGCGATCGGCTTTGGGCACCTACCCAATCAGCAACAGGCGCGGCTCTGCAACGCTGGACATTTGCCGCCATTGCGCCTGCGCGGCGGCAAAGTGGAACGGCTCAATGAAGGCCGCGATATTCCGATCGGAATTCTCAAGGAACATCGTTTTAGCCATCACACCTACGACGCCGCAAGCGGCGATGTGCTGGTGATGTACACCGATGGCATTACCGAAGCGCGCAACGCAGCCGGCGAGCAATTCGGCATTGAACGCCTGGAATCAATACTCGCGCGCAACCCGTCGCAGACGCCGCAAGCGCTGCTCGGTACCATGCTGAGCGAGTTGTACGCCCATCAGAACAGTGAGATCGGCATCGACGACCAAACGCTGATTGTGCTCAAGTTAGGGTAGCCGCTTCGGCAGTTGGTGGCGTTGCGAATTATCCGACGATTCCCTCGCTTGATCGACGCCGTCTGCATTTATTGCAATCGCATTCACCAGACGGTGCCGCGTAAAATTATTCTCGGCCATCATTACGCGGAAACTACGTCCATGATCCGAACTCGTGTTTATCCTCTGATATTGGCAGCACTTTTGCTGGCGCACGCATTGCAGGCTGCCGGCGCCAGCGTGGTGCTGAGCCTTCCGGCGCTGGACATGGTCAAGGTTGCTGCCGAAGACAACCTCGCGCAGTTCAAGGAACACCCGCCGCGTTTTGCCATTGGCCGCGACGTGGAGTATGTGCCGGGTAAGCAGGGCGGATGGATTGATGGCAGCAATGGCCGCAGCGTCTGGCAACTGCGCGTGACCACGCCGGATGCGGTGCATCTGAACTTCGGTTTCAGCCGCTGGCACCTGCCGTCCTCTGCCACGCTGGTGATCCGCTCAATTGACAAAAACTATGAGCTCGGCCCCTTCGGCGAACAGGACAACCGACCGACTGGCGAGTTCTGGACCCAAATCCTGACCGGTCGTGAGGCACACCTGGAGCTCTCCGTCGACACCCGCGAGCGCGAACAGGTCGATCTGAAACTAAGTCGCGTCGGTCAGGGCTACCGTGGCTTCGGCGCCGGCTCCAAATACTGCAAGTCCGGCGCCTGCAACACCGATGTCGCCTGCCTTGCGAACGACGACCCGTGGAACGAACCGCGTCGCGCAGTAGCCGCGATCACCGTCAACGGCACCGACACCTGCACCGGCTCATTGCTCAACAACACCAACGGCGACCGCCGTTTGCTGTTCGCCACCGCCGCGCACTGCAGCATTAGCGGCAGTAACGTCGCCAGCGTGCTGGCCTACTTTAACTACGAGAATCCCACCTGCCGCACACCCGGATCGGCCGCCAGCGGCACGCCGATTCCGAAGCCCAACACGAGCTTGGCAGGGCTCGGCTTCGTAGCCGCCACCAACAGCCCGTTCTCGGGCTCAACGCCAGCCGGCACGCGTTCGGACTGGACGCTGATTGAGCTGCAGAGCAGCCCCAACCAGGCCAGCTTCAACCTCTACTGGGCTGGCTGGGACCGGCGCCCGCCACCGACGACCTGCACCCAACCGGGTAGTCCGTCATCTACCAGCGGCCTGTGCGCCAGCATCCATCACCCGGGTGTAGACGAGAAGCGCATTACCTTCGTCCAGGTGCCGATGACCCTCGACAATATTTCCAGCGCGCAGGGCGTGCACTGGCAGGCCAACTGGGATCCGACGCCGCCGGTGTTGGCCAACATTCTCAATCCGCCGCCGACCTTGCCGCCAAGCGTAACCGAGCCAGGTTCATCCGGATCACCGCTGTACAACGCCGAGCGCCGCCTAATCGGCGTACTTTCCGGCGGGCCGTCGGCTTGCGGCGCCACCGGCGCCAGCCTGCGCGATCAATACGGCGGCCTGTTCCATTCGTGGGAGGGTGTTGGCACGCCGACCACGCGGATGAAGGATCATCTCGATCCGGGCGGCGGCAATCCGGAGACTCTCGATGGTATCGGCCAGTGCACGCCGCCAGGGGTACCTGCCAACATCGTCGCCACAACCAACGGCAGCAACCGCGTCGACGTCGGCTGGAACGCGGTGGTCGGCGCTGAGCGCTATCGCGTGTTCCGCGCACTCGGAACTTGCCCGGGCGGCGCCTACACACAGATCGCCGAAGTCACTGGCACCAGCTATAGCGACCTGACCGTGTCAGGCGGCAGCGCCTATTCCTACCGAATCAGCGCCTTTGACGAGCAGGAGACCTGCGAATCCGCGCGCGGTGTGTGTTCGAGCGCACAGGCGACTGGCGCCTGCCTGCTGGCACCCACCTTCGCTGGCGTCGCTAGTGTCGCTAGCTCCGGCTCGTCAACCTGCGGCATCAACCTAACGTGGAGCGCCGCCGCCGCCAATTGCGGCACCACGCCGGATCTGCGCTACAACGTTTATCGCGCGACCACAGCGGGCTTCACGCCGGCGCCTGCCAATCGCGTATCGACCTGCGCGACGTCCAACGCATTTGCCGATGCCGATGTCACCAGCGGCACGCGTTACTACTACGCGGTTCGCGCCGAAGACGTTGCGGCAGTCACCGGTGGTGGTGTTTGCGGCGGCGTCGAAGAGACCAACGTTGTCGCGCTCAGCGCCATTCCGGCGGGGCCGGTCTTCGTGAGCTTCGAAGACAAGGTCGAGACCGGACCGTCGCTGTGGAGCCGCGCGGGCACCGGCGGCGGCGCTAATTTTGCGATCGTATCAACCCAGGCAAACTCACCGACACAGAGTTGGTTCGTGCCCGATCCGACTATCAGCAGTTCACGCACGCTGACCATGGCAGCGCCGCTGGTTCTGCCGACGAATCCATCGACACTGGAGTTCTTCCATCGGTACGCCACCGAGAACACCTACGATGGCGGAATCCTTGAGTACTCGCTAAATGGCGGCACCACCTGGACCGATATCCTCGCGGCACAGGGCAGCGTGCCGGCTAACGCCGCGCGTTTCACTGCGGGTGGCTACAACGGTACGATGAGTGGGTCGGGTGCCTTCGGTGCACGCGCCGCCTGGCATGGCAGCTTCAACACGACATGGATTCGCAGCGCCGTCAACCTCAGTGATTTCGTCAGTAGGACTGTCAGTTTCCGCTTCCGTTTCGGCAGCGATATCTCGATCGGGGGCAGCGGCTGGTGGATTGATGATGTGCGCGTCTACTACGGCAGCGCGTGCTCGGTGATTGATCCGGACGTGCTCCATCGCGACGGCTTCGAGTGATCCACGGTGCCCCCGCTGGCGCGATTTTGCGGGCGGGGGCGCCACCTGCACACAGCGGCTCTATGAGTTCCAGCCATGCTGTGAACTGTGCTTGGATAATCTGAACAAATAGTAGCTTTTCGTAGATCTGATGCCGTTTTTCGCTCTTCCGTTCAGGCATTGCGTCGCAAGCTACATGCACGGGCGCCTTGTCCCGGCAGGAGAATGCGACATGCGATCAATCAAGCAAACGTGGTTGGCAATGGCCATCGGCTGCGCTGCGATGTTGGTTGCGCCCTTCGCCTCTGCCGGGCAGCGCCATCATGGGCGGCATGACGGCAATGATGCAGCGGTGGGCATCGCTTTGGTCATCGGTGCCGCGGCACTGATCGCTTCCAGTAGCAATCGCCACAACCGCTACGATCGCTACGACCAGGGTCCGCGCTACGGCGGCGGCTACAACGCTGGCTACAGCAACTACGGCCCCGGCTACGACAACCTCGGATTCAGCACCACAGTGAGCACTGGCCGGGGCTATGGCAACGGCTATTACCCCACGGGCTACGCTGAAGATGACTCCAGCGCCTACTACGACGATGGCGGCTATCAGCAGCAGAGCTACTACGGCAATGACGATGCGTCGTATTCCCGGCCTTTCGAATCCGACTACGACGATGCCAATGAGGCCGTCTGCGACGACGCTGAGCAGTACAGCACAGGCTATGGCTACTCGCCCTAGGTAAGCAGGCGAACCCAACGAGGGCTGCAAGCGATCCATCCCCCAGCCCGACGTTGCATCGGCAACCCACCCATTCGGGACATCGAAGCGCCGAGCAGATCTCGCAGGGCGCGAGTCAAACTGATTGGGCGATCTAGCTAGGGTTGTTGCATTGTGGGAAAAAGCGTTCGATCACCTATCGAACTCACCAAATCCAGGCTCTGGTGGGTCGGCGCTGCGCGCTGCCGCTTTTCCTGCATCTTGCTTGCTCCGAGCAATGCTCTCACCAAACATACCGCAAGCGAATGATTTTAATGCATTTTTTTCAGCGTTGATGCGTAGGTCACGTAGGCCGCAGGCCGACGTGACATCGGAGCACTGTCACGTAGGCCTGCGGGCAACGTGACCTACGACTTTTTTACTCCCAATCGGAGCGAAAGTCCCACTCAGTTTGATGCGCGAATAAGCGCGCCGGGGCGACCTGGGACTCTTACATCAAGCGTGACCACATCAGTTTGTTTCGCACGTTCTCGCAGCCGCGGCGGCGTAGAGCCATGAGGCTCGCTATGCTCCGGCGCTATTTCGTTGTGTCAGGGAGACACTATGCACCAGAGCCGCTTGCTGATCGGCAGCACACTGTTCGTCCTTTTATTGTCTGGCTGCAAAAAAGAAGATTCCTCGCCAGCGCTGGCTCCTGCCCCCGAAACGATCAGCCAGGCGGTGATGGCCGAACCCGTGACGCCGGCCGCCAAAGCGCCCGTCGAAGCACCGGTAACGGCACCCGCACCCGCGTTGGAACCGGTACCGACACCGACGGCATCGACAGCCGACGCCGGTTTCAGCGTGGACACGGTCGCCATTTCGACAGCAGTTCTGCCGCCCTTCCCGTTCTTTCAGATTCCAGAGGGGCTGACAGGCACGGTCAAAGATGACAAGAACACGATCAACTTCGACAGCCATTTTTTCCTCGCCGGGAAGAAAATGGTCCTAATCGAAGGCCGCCTTTACTACAACGCCATGAGCCTAATCAGCGCAGACAAGCGGCGGGAATATTCGATCACGGAATACCATCGCAATTACGAAAATGCGGTGCTGGCGTTGGGCGGTGCGAAGATCAGCGAAACGCAATTTACGCGCGCGATCGTCGAGGCGGCCGGCGGTTTACGCGAAACCAACAAATACTGGCGCAGCGTGCCGCCCACCAGCGGCTACGCGCACCACACTTACCTCATCCGCACTGCGGACAAAGAATATTGGATCCTGGTCAGTACCGCGGCCGCCAAACCAGCGGGCAATATCGTCGTACTGGAAAAAGCAACGATGACGCAATCGCTAGGCTTTCTCGACGCCAGCGCGATGAAAGAAGCGCTGGATACCGATGGCCGCGTCGCGCTGTACATCAATTTCGATATCGACGCATCGTCGCTGCGCCCAGATAGTCAGGCCGCCATCGCTGAAATCAAAACACTGCTCGACTCGAATGCCGGACTGAAGATTTCCATCGAAGGCCATACCGACAACAGCGGCGGCGCGGCTCACAATCGTGAGCTATCCGGCGCGCGGGCGCGCAGCGTGCTAGGTGCGCTGGTCGATTTAGGCATCAATCCATCGCGCCTAAGCGCCCACGGCTACGGCCCCGACCAGCCCTTGGCCGACAATGCCGAAGAAGCAGGCCGCGCAAAAAATCGCCGTGTCGAACTGGTCAAAATTTGAAGTGGCCCGACAAGCCCAACGCGATTAAACCTAGCCCGCAAGCGCGATGATCGCGTAGGCTATTGCAATGCAACGGATCCAAAAACCAGCGGCAATTTTCTGGGCGCTGGCGCTGACTTGCGCAGCCGCCTGCGCGAACGAGGCGGTCGTCTGGCGCCAGGAGCCCAAATTGTCGCGTGCGCCGGACGCGTGCATCGGTTTCGGACGAGTACCTTCGATTTTTTCCACGGAATCAGAGCTTTGCCCGGATCCAGGGCGCGCTTGTGATCCAGGGCGCCACCCCGTTTCCGACACTGCTGGCGCAAAGCTCTGCGCACGGCGGTTTGCTTCGCTACTCCGCGGGTGTGACCTCAACATTGATCGAGATGCCGTTCATCACCAGCGCCCCCGCCGCGGGGGGAACGCGCTTTCGGCTGCGCAATGATTCAACCTCAGTCGCGACGGATGTTCATTGGACGATTGACGCGTCTGGGCACAGCGCGATCGAATCCATGGACTGCAGCGCCATAATGTTGGCCGGCGCGCAGATCCGTGTTTACGGTGCGCGCGGAAAATTTGACCTCGAACCAGGCGCTACGGCCGAATGTATCGTGCGCTGGCTGCAATCCGTTCCCGGCGACATGCGCAAGGCCAGCCTGTACGCTTGGCCCGCCTTCGACTATCTCGACCGCAACCCCAGGAACAACGTCGCGAGTACGCTTGGCTCGGAAATGTTCACAGATGGCTTCGAGTGACGCAGTTCGAAACCGGCGGCTCGGCGCTCCAGACTCCAGAGAAATTTTCGGAGCGCCGACTTGTAGTTGGCTCTGTTGGCTTTGCGCTCTACTGGCGCAAGAAGCCCGCGGCCGCTGGCGCGAACGGCCTTTTCGCGCAATACAATCCCGCGCACGGAGCAGCGCTACGTTTGCAGCATCGTGTTGCGCGGAATTAACAACTTACAGTGAGTGCACTGGGCGCTCGGTGCGCTTTTTCGCGCATCAAACTGGATGGGTCTTTCGCTTCGATAGGCAGAACGAATGCGCACAGCGGCGCTGCCGCTCTTCGTGGGTTTGGACTTGTCCAAACGCTCCTGCTTCGGCTTTTCGCTCCAGTTTTGCACAAGCACGGCGTACAGCAATCGCAAAAGCGTTCGGACAAGCCCGAAGCCACCAAAGCTGTCTATAGCGCCCTGGAAACCAGCGTCATCGACAAGTCGTCCGGATCAACGCGCGCTGCAAAACCCAATTTCTTCATTAACTTCAACATCTTGCTATTTTGTGCCAGCACCATGCCCTCCATGTGCTGCAATTGCCGGGAGCGTGCTACCTCCATTAAGGCTTCCATCATTTGCATGCCCAAACCTTGGCCTTGCCAAGCGTCGCCTATCGCAATTGCAAACTCGCAGCTGCGCATATCCGCATTTAACATATAACGTGCAACACCGGCGAAGCATTTGATTGGCTTGGGCTCCGAATCTTCCAATTGATCGGCAGCATCTGATTGCGCTGTGACTGGCATTTCCACTTCTGCCACCAAGGCCATATCGCGCCAATAGTCAATCTGTGTGTAACGCGCCAATTGTTTGGGCGCCAATTCCTTCACATTAGCGACAAAGCGAAAATAGCGTGTTTCATTCGACAAACTACGTACAAATTCCTGCAGGATCGGAGCATCCTCGGGGCGTATGGCGCGTAACAAATAGGAATCGCCATGGCGCATCTTAACTTCGCGCTCTAATGCGCTAGGATACGGCATGATTGCCATATGACCATAAGGCATCAACGGCGCATGATATTCAGACTTTAGAACTACCCGCGCATCAACGACGGTTACACCACGCTCATCGATTATGAGCGGATTAAGATCCATTTCAGCGACCTGCGGCAATTCGCAAACCAATTCCGATACGCGCAATAAAACGGTTTCAAGTGCATCAATATTAGCGGCACCGGCACCACGCCATTCACCCAACATGCGGGCTGCGCGCGAACGCCCGATCAAACGCCGTGCCAAAAATCGGTTGAGGGGCGGCATTTCCATCGCGCGATCGGCAAATACCTCCACCGCGCGCCCACCGGCGCCAAATAAAATAACCGGTCCAAACAACGCATCGGTGATGACCCCGATATAAATCTCACGCCCGTGTTTTGGAGCCACCATCGGCTCAACCGCAATACCCTCAATATGCGCTAAGGGCGCGCGCAACCGCACCTCGTCAAACAGGGTTTGCCACGCCAATTGCAATTGATGCGCACTGCGGATATCTAACATCACCCCGCCGACATCCGATTTATGGGCGATATCCGGTGAAACAATCTTCAATACCACCGGAAAACCCAATTGCGCGGCCATCTGTGCGGCCTCTTGCGGCGTACGCGACAATAAGGTGGTCGCTACCGGAATATGAAATGCGCACAGCAGCGCCTTTGACTCCAATTCAGTCAACATGCTGCGCCCTTGTGCGGCAATCTGCGCCAGTAACGCATGCGCGCGATCTAGCGCCGGGCGCTCCGCTTCGCTCAGTGCCGGCGGTGTTTGCCAGCTCAATCTTTGGTTGCGATAGAAACTGGCCAGATTCCCAAACGCATCCACCGCCGGTTCTGGCGTGCGGAAAGTAGGAATGCGCGCTTGAGCGAGCAGCGCGCGCGCTTCCAAAACTCGGCGATCACCCAGCCAGCAGGCAATTAACGGCTTACGGAAATGCTCGCGGCGGTCGATCAAAGCCTGCGCATACACCAAGGGATCGCGATCGGCTTTGGGTGCAAACAGCGCCAGAACACCGTCCACGTTGTCATCGTTCATAACGCATTGCACGGCATCGGCAAAGGCGGCGGCATCCACGCGTTCACCGATATCAATCGGATTGGCAAAATTGGCCGCTGGAATGCTTTCCTGCAACGCGCTAATCGTGGCCAGCGACAATGGCGCCAACGTCAATCCGGACTCCACGGCCCAATCGCTGGCCAATACGCCGGGTCCACCTCCATTACCCACCATCGCCAAGCGTTTGCCCGTTGGTCGATAACGCGAGGCCAAACATTTGACCGCCGAAAACAACTGCACGAAAAACCGCACGCGAACCGCGCCTGCGCGTCGTAACGCGGCATCGAACACATCGTCATCACCGACCAGCGCTCGCGAGTGCGTTTGCGCAGCCATCAAGGTCGCCGGGTGCCGCCCCGCTTTGAGCACCACGACCGGTTTGATGGTGGCCACAGCGCGCAGTGCCGACAAAAAACTGCGTGGCTCGCGCACGCCTTCCAGGTACAGAACGATGCTCTCGGTGGCGACATCATTGGCCAGAAAATCCAGTATTTCGGCCAAATCAATGTCGCGCTGCGCACCGATTGTGGCAACCAGTGAAAAACCCACGCCCTGATCAAGCGCCCAATCCAACGTGGACGCCGCCAACGACCCGGATTGCGCGACAAATGCCACGCCACCATGCGGGGGCATCGGTCCAAGCAGGCTCAAATTCAGTTGTCGCGCCGGCCGCTGTAAACCCAGGGTTTCAGGTCCGAGCAGTCGCACGCCGTGCAGTTTGGCCAGACCTAGCAGCTCATCGACCATTGCAGCGTCAATCGGTACACCACTGTGCATGGCGATGCGCAAATTCCAACGACCGAGCGCGGGCAGCGCCTGCTGCATGGACTGCGCATCCATCAGCAACCAAACGACGTCTGCTCGGAGCGGCGCGGTCGCCGCGTTCAGTAACTGCGGCGTGCAGGCATCAAAGCGACACCGACCATCACTAATCCAGTTGTCTAGCAGTTCACGCGCCAAGGACACATCCGGCGAGTTGGCATGCAAAACCCAAATTTGCTCTGGGTCGAACAACCGCGCTAGCGAGTGCTTGCCCATGGCCTAGTAGCCCCCGAGCACACGCAGGTGCGCGAGCACACTGCGGGCTAGGGACGACAGATCGTATCCACCTTCCAATGTGGATACAATCCGGCCTCGACAATGGCGATCGGCCACCTCCACTATTTGCTCGGTGAGCCAGGCGTAATCCGCGTCGGCCCACATCAATTGCGACATATCATCGTCACGATGCGCATCGAAGCCCGCTGAAATCACGATCAATTGCGGCGCAAAGCGTTCCAGCGCCGGCAGCCAGTCGCGTGTAACCGCGCCGCGCAAAGCTACGCCATCGGTGTACGGCGCCAGTGGCACATTGACCATATTAAAGCCCAGCGGCTCGGCTCCCGAGGCCGGATATAAGGGGTGTTGAAAAGTCGACACCATCAGCACCCGCTCGTCGTTGGCGAGAATATCTTCACTGCCGTTGCCGTGATGGACGTCGAAATCGACTAATGCCACGCGTGCCAACCCATGCTGATCAAGCGCATGCAGCACCGCAATTGCGGCGTTGTTATAGAAGCAAAAACCCATCGCCTCGGCACGCGTGGCGTGATGACCGGGCGGTCTAACTGCGCAAAACGCGCGTTGGAATTCCCCCGCCATCACCCCATCAACAGCACGCAGCACCGCGCCCGCCGCGCGACTCGCCGCGGTCAACGTGTACGGATTCATGTAGGTGTCCGGATCTAGATGCACATAACCCTGTTTGGGCCATGCCGCATTGAGTTCGGCCAGATACAAAGCATGGTGGGCGCGCTGCAAGGCGCGTAGCGGCGCGAGCGGCGCCTCCACATGGCGCAGCCAATCCCAGATACCGGCAGCCAACAAACGGTCGTTGATCGCTCGTAAGCGCGCCGGACTTTCTGGATGGTGCTCGCCCATCTCATGGCGCAAACAGTCCGGGTGGCTAATGTATGCGAGTGCCAAAGCACCCTCCGCACGATGTTCGGGACAGACCAGAAGATTAGCGTCGAACCGGGCTGAGGGTTTGTGTTGCGACAAACTTATCGCAGGAAACGCAGCGCTAGTCCTGAGCTTTCGATTCATTGCAACATATTAATGGCGAATATGCTGCGTCATCACCATTTGATGCAGAGACGCAAATGAGAACCACGCTAGGGCCTTATTCGACCCCCTGCATGTCAATTACGCGCTGGTTCGCGGCTGGTATGGCGACAGCGCGCATCAAGTTGCCGCCTGCCCACTGAGTGAACTGGGTTTTGTGCGCATCTGCAGCCATCCACGCTATCCAAATCCGGTTACAGCCCTGCACGCCTTGACCTTACTGCGCTGGATGCCGCAATCAAGGCGAGCGACGACGCTGAGAGCAGCGCGCTGTGCTTGCTCAGCCGATCAACGTGCGCGCTTGCCACTTGCGCGCCATGCGCTGCAAGGACGCGTCCGGATAGTCGTGCATCTGGGCGATCGGCAGCCAAGCGAGCGCCAACGATTCTGCCGACACTTGGTAGTCCTCTGAACCCGCACAGCGCAACACAAAACGCACATCCCAATGGGTATGCGCCGCTTCGCCGCCACGGGCCGGTATGAGGTGCGCGTCCAGATCAAATATGGATGGTTCGACGGCTAAATCGCTTAAACCGGATTCTTCGATGGCCTCAGTCAGCGCAACCTTTGCTAAATCCATCTGCCCGTCAGCGTGACCGCCCAACTGCAGCCAGCGCGCTAACTTACGATGATGCGTTAACAAAACGCGCTCGCCATCGGCTGATAGCAACCAACAAGACGCGGTGAAATGGCCATCCATGCGCGTGCGCAGAAAAACATCATCGCCACTGGCCAAAAAATCAATAAACGCCTGGGCAATGTGGCGCTCAGTTGGATGAGCTTGCGCATAGGCGCGCAGATTGGCAAATAACAATTGCAGGTCGGAAATTTGCGTTGCCGGATTCATTTTCGCGTTAACCCATGTTCGTGCTTGCCGCCCCTTGGGGCCTGCCGTATTTTACTGGTCGCCGCGGTTCAGCCAATCATCAGGATTGCATCTAATGCATGCGATTGATGACTAATGCTGAGCGATCACCACGCCAATCCAAACTGCGCACTACCCGTGCGTAACCCACCCAAACAAGGGAGCTTTGCATGATTCTCTGGCGCGTCAAGCCGCTCGACCAAATTCTCGAAACGGCGGCAAAAAAGAGCCTGAAACGCCAGCTTGGCGCCTTCCAACTCACTTTATTAGGCATCGGCGCCATTATCGGCACCGGCATCTTTGTGTTGACTTCAGAGGCCGCGCAGAAAGCCGGTCCGGGCATGATGATCTCCTTCATCATCGCCGCAGTTGTGTGCGCGCTCGCGGCGCTCGCCTATGCCGAACTGGCGTCGATGGTGCCAGTCTCCGGTTCTGCCTACACCTATTCGTACGCGGTGCTGGGTGAGGTGGTCGCCTGGGTGGTCGGTTGGGCGCTGATTTTGGAATATGCAGTGGCCGCCGGCGCCGTTGCGGTGGGATGGTCCAAATACGTCAACGGCCTGCTTAAAAGTGTAGACATGGCCTTGCCGCAAGCGCTGCAAGCCGGGCCCTGGGACGGCGGCAGCTTCAATATCCTGGCGTTTGGCGTCATTTGGTTGATTTCCTGGCTGCTGATCATCGGCACGTCAAAAAGCGCCAAGGTCAACGCGGTGCTGGTCGTGATCAAAATCGCCGCACTCACCGCATTCATTGCGATCGCCGTTCCAGCAGCGCAGGTGGAGAATTTCGAACCGTTTTTGCCGACTGGCATGGTCGGTGTGTACGCTGCGGCCGCATCAATCTTCTTTGCGTATGTCGGTTTTGACGCCGTTTCTACCGCCGCTGAAGAAACCAAAAATCCACAACGCAATGTGCCCATCGGCCTCATTGCTTCGCTCGCCGTGTGCACGATTTTCTATCTGTTGGTGGGTTACGGTGCAGCGGGTGCCATCGGTGCGCAGCCGATCATGGGCGCCGATGGTAAAGCGCTGGAAGCGGGCAGCGCGGCCTTGATTGAAGCCTGCAGAGGATCAGAGGCCCTGGTTTGCAGCGGTGAACCACTGGCCCACGTGTTGCGCCAACTCGGATTTGCCGGTTACGGTAACGCCATCGCGGTAGCCGCCGGTTTAGCACTGCCATCGGTCATTTTGATGATGCTGTTCGGCCAGACGCGCATTTTCTTTGTCATGTCACGCGACGGCCTGCTGCCACCCCTGTTCTCCAGAGTGCACCCTACGTACCACACGCCGCACATTGTCACGATGATTACCGGTTTCATCGTCTCGCTATTTGCGGCGATGTTCCCAGTCGGCATTTTGGCCGATGTGTCCAACAGCGGCACCCTGTTTGCGTTCTTCCTGGTTTCCCTCGGCGTGATCGTATTGCGCAAAACCCAGCCTGACCGCTTCCGCCCGTTCCGCACCCCGGTCGCGTGGATAGTTTGCCCGCTGGCGATGGCCGGTTGCGTGTTCTTGTTCTTCAACCTGAGTGGCAATACCGAGATGATGTTCTTCATCTGGGCCGCGATTGGCTTAGTGGTGTACTACCTGTATGGCAAGAACAAGAGTGCCATGGCGCCAGGCAACAGCTGATTTGCCGTAAAGAGCAACGAGTGCCCGCGATAGAGCGGGCACTCGAATCAGCATGCGCGGGGCTATCCACCCGCGCATTCTGTGCGTAGCATGCGCGCCTGCTACGGGTCCGTAGCTCAGTTGGATAGAGCACCTGGCTTCGAACCAGGTGGTCGGGGGTTCGAGTCCCTCCGGGCCCGCCATGTGTGCGCGGCGGCAAAACCGCCCAATAACCCAAGCGTGCGCTTTCAATTGGGCCGTCCGAGCAAAGACACAGCCCATGTCGCCGTTGATAGCTGCCCTGCCTGCTTCACCTGATCCTCTGCCTAGCGCGAAGTTTTGCGCGGGCAACTCGTCTATCTGAACCCTTTGTAGAGAAGTACTTGGTGGGTGGATGTTGAGCGGGCGGTGTCGAGAGGAGTGGGAGAATTCGCGGGCCGCGAGGCACTACCTGTACTTCGCTACGCTCGCCATTCTGGGTGTCCAGTTCCAGGACTTGGCTTTGATCTGGAAGGCACCGTGCGTATGGATTTCTCCGGCAATGCGCCACCGAGCGGCACGCGCCTGAACTTCCTGGTCGCGGCGGGCAATCTGAGCTGCGGCGGGAGCGCGCCATGATGCTTTACTCTTCCAGCGGCATGCTCAAAGTTGCAAACGGCAGCTGCCATCGGGTATCTGAGATCGACGCACAACCAGCAGAGTCAATCGACACCATCGCGAATTTCGCGCGCCAGAAGTACCAGGGAAGCACACCGATGAGCACGACAATCCCCCGCGGTGTTGGACTGACCCGCACGCTGCTGCTTTGCCTGGGACTCGCTTCAGCCCAACTGGCTCTTGCGCAGAACGACACGACAGTCCCGGGCGTCACCGACACTCGGGCCTTTGCTCAGCGATTGCAGCAGCAATCGGCCGTGGCCGATCAGCAATTGCAGCAGGGCCGGGATCTGCTGCAGCAATTGGCGGAGCGCTACCCGGAACTGATCGCTCGCCAGCGCAGGCCGAAACCACGGTGCAAAGCGGGCGCGAGCAGGCCACAGCCGCGCTGGATGTGCTGAATCGCGCCAGTTCGGCCCGTGCCGATCGGGATCAGGCCAGCGCGCGGTTGACGCAACTACTAGCGCCCACCTCGCGTGACAGTAGCGAGAGCGAGCCGAGTGCTCCGCAGGCACTGGCGCTCACTGAAGTGCCGGTGCAGCGTGCGCCCCGAAGTGCGCCCGGCCCGGCCGATCTTGTCGCCACTCTGGATGCGCCGATCACCCCGGAAATCCAGGCCCAGGCCGACGCGCTCGGCAACAAGCCGGTGCCCATTTTCGAATGGGTGCGCAAGAACATTGCCTTCGTGCCGTCGTCTGGATCGCTGCAAGGCGCTGCCGGCACCTTGCAGACTCGCCGCGGCAACGCTGCCGATCAATCCAGTCTGCTGATCTCCTTGCTGCGCGCCTCCGGCGTGCACGCCCGCTATGTCACCGGCAATGTCGAGATCGAGGCGGCCCGCGCCAAGCGTTGGCTCGGTGTCGATCGCATCGAGGCGGTCACCGAGCTGTTCACTGAAGGCGGCATTCCTTTCGAGGCAGTCGTCAGTGGCGGTAGCGTTTCTGCGATCCGTTTTTCGCATGTATGGGTGGAAGCCTGGATCGATTTCGCGCCCTCGCGCGGTGCCGTGCAGCGCAGCGGTGATGCCTGGGTAGGTTTGGATCCCAGCTACAAGGATCTGAATTTCGATGCCGGCCTGGATCTCGCCACGCTGATGGCTTTGGACGCGACCACCCATCCGCAGCGCCATCAGCGCCGCGGCCGTGGTTGACCAAAGCGGCCACTATCTCAGTGCCCTGGGCGCCAACGTTTTGGCCCAACAGTTGTCGGGCGCCAGCGCGCGCGCCTGCGCGAAGTTTTGCGCAGCCGTGGTCTGCTCGATGCCCGCGTCGGCGAGCTGTTGTCGCGCGCTACCGATGCCACGCCGGACTACCCCTTCTTCCTCGGCAATCTGCCGTACAAGGTACTAGCCAGCACCTTGCCCAGCGCCAGTCTCGGCGAGGCACATCGGCACCGCTTGCAATGGGTCTGGCAGATCGACGACAACGGCCTGCCCGGCGCTACCTTGCTGACCCTCGATCAACCCACGGTGGCGCTGGCGACCGCCGCCGTTGAACTGCGCTTCGTGCCGGCCGCGGCCATTGATCGCGACGTGCTGTTGGCGCTGATTCCCAATACTCTGAACAGCTTCGACGATCTGCCCGAGGCGCTGCCAGCCTATTTGATTCAACTCAAGGCCGAGCTGTGGTTAGGTGGCACGCGCCTGGCTCAGAGCAACGCACTCGGTCTAGGCAAAACGCTGCACGCGCAACTGCGTCTGCGCCGCCCCGACGGCATCGAAAGCACGCAGACCGAGACCGCCTTCGCCGGCGAGGCGCGTGCGCTTAGTCTGAGCTGGCATGGTGGTCTGGCTGCATCGCTGGCGCAGTCGGTCGAGCGTTTGCGTTCCGCGCAGTCGCAACTTGCTGGTGGCGGCACTGCTTCCGCCAACGCCATTGCCGACTCGCTGCTGCAGGTGGCCGGTCGCGGCCATTTCGCCATTTCCGATGCCTATCAGGCCTGGCTTGCCGGCACCTGCAAGGTCGCCTTCTATCGGGCCTCTGGCGTCAATTCGGCTTATGCCGCGCTGGAAGTGGCGGCGCCCTTTGGTGTCATCACCACGGCCTATCCGGCCGGGTTGGCACTGAACGATGTCTCTCCGCCGCATCTGGGTGCGCCACTCAGCAACGGTGGCGAAGCCCGCTTTGTACACCAGAGCCTAAACGCCCAATCAAATTTCGGACATCTGCTGTTGCAGCAACTGTATGGCGGCGAAGGCCGTTCGTCCGCTCGCGTATTCCGCAAGGCGCTAAACCTCAATCAACGTGTTTATCGCTATCTGCCGCAACACCTGAGTCAACTGGCGGCGTTGTCCTTGCCGACGGCGGTGAGCGGTCCCATCTCTGCCGCCCTGGCCCGCGGCGACACCAGCACCTTCGCCAGCCCGCAAACTTTGGGCAGTTGGAACGGCTATGGCAGCCAGATCGAATACCCCGCCGCGCCCGGTGGCAGCAGCTTTGTCCTCGGCAGCACTTATCCTGAGACGGGCAGCCAGCGCCAGGGTGCCAGCGTATCCAGCAGCGTTGCCCGTGGTCCGCTGTTGACCGCTTTGCTCGGCAATGACGCACCGGCCGTGCTGCTCAATCAATGGCAAGGCGAGCTGGATCGCGCCATCGGCACCGGCGACGGCCTCGCTGCAGTCGCCAGCGCGCCCTTGGATCTGGGCTTAAGCGATCTGTTGATCAATATTCTCTCCGGCGCCGTGCTCGATCACGTTGCCGGAGGCGGCCTCGATCCGCTCATCGACGAGCACCTCTGGGGCGGATTGATCGATCCCATCTTGTCTATCGCTCCGCTGATCGATCCGATCAAACCGGTCGTCAGCCTCAGCGTCAATCCGCTGACCATTGATCTCGGCCAGAGCACCCTGATCAGCGCCAGCGCCACCGACAACCAGGGCGTGATCAGTCTGCTGGTCACCGCAGCAGGCCAAGCCGTGCGTACCGGATCCCTCAAGAAATCAAGGCGCTACCCCATGGCGTACAAGCAAACGGCTTAAGTTAATGGCATTGTCGCGGGGAGGGGGGTATCATTTGTGGACAGTGTTGCTGGACTGTTTCGTGAAGCCCATCAATACGCACCTGGAGATTATAAATGCTGAAGCATGTCACGATGTCCAGTGCACTGCTGACGGCGCTCGTCGGCGCCGACGCGATAGCGGTTTGTTGGACTGAGAGGCTCGACCCAAAAGTGGGAGAGAGCGCACAGTCGAGCACTTCGTCGGTGCCGGAAAACAATGTGGGTGAGTATCTATATGACGCCACATCGGGTGCCATGTACCTTGTAGACAGTTGGTATGATCCAAATTCGGACGTGTTGTTTGCTGATAGTGATTTGGTCGAATACCAGTCAGATGAAGATTTTGCGGGCGGATCATCGAGCCTGTTGGCTGATGACCCCAAATCAGGAGCGCAGACGATCAATTGTTTCGACCCGAACCCTCGCGGGACGCCTATGCCAAGAGTCAGCACGACGGGCCGCATGCCGTCGGGAATGCGGCTTCCGCCGGCTGGATCGGCATACTTCTACCGTATCGCGGGTTCGGTCGGTTCCGGCCGGAATGTTGTGCCATCGATAAGGGCAGCAGCGCCGAGCCCCAAAACGTGCGCGGATGATGTGGATGAGCGCCTGGAGGCGGCAGTAGGAATTGCCAATCGGACTGGCCAGTGGAATCTAGGCAGGGCTGGTCACGACTATGTTGTGACAAACGCCGACGGGTCGACCGACACCTGGACCTTCAATTGTCGTTGTGCAGGCACCCTCATCACCTTGGTCAGGGAGCCTCGCATTCCCTGCACTCCGCCGCCGGGGGGTTGACGTCCATGCAGATCCGATCCTGGTGGGGCGCAGTCGCATTGACGATCGCTTTCGCCTCCGTGGCAATGGGGTGGCTTGTATTTCGGGAAGGGCGCCCCGAATCGACTGAACTGGCGAATGCCGCGGGAATGCCGCCAAGTGCTATCGCATCCTCTGCTGCGGGCACTGAAGGTGATCCCTCGCACAGTGAGGCCACATCCGTGGTCGCGGCGTTGATTGCCGACATCCTGATCGAGGCTGCGGAGAACCCGTATTGGACTGCTGAGTTTCGCGGACGCATTGCCCGACTACCGCTGAAGCAACAAGCCAAGATCGTGACACATCCGGCATTGCAAGGGCGGTTGGATGCTTCGCGCTGGGCTAATCGCTTAATGTCTTGCGGCGGGTACTTGAGGGCTGCTTCGCGTTTTGTTCATCCTACTCTAGATAACAGCGACAAATGGCAGCAAGCGTGGTGCGCCGATCTTTCTGATGATCCCGGCGGCTGGCGTGAAAGGCTCGCCGAGGCTACGCATACGTATGCTGAGGCGATGCGTGCAACCGATCCTTGGGGCGCACTCGACAATCTGGAGCCAAAATCCGTTGTTACCGAGCTAACCCAAATGCTGAGATCAGACGATCTTGAGATTGTCGCAATGGGAGTGCAGCAAGTGATGTTCCTGCATGCGTCTGCCGGGATTGGCATTGAGGCTCCTCCCCATGAAATGACGGACTCGCTCGAGGAAGCTAATCGGTTCGGTGCATCAGCAGCCGCGCTTATCGCCTGCCAATCTGAGGGGTATTGTGGTTGGCGAAGTCCATGGCTCGGTGAGTATTGCGCGATATTTGCTGACGAGTGCCTTCCTGGTGCGCCATTGAATGCTCAGATTTCCCGGAATGAGAGTGAGGTGAGAATCGAAGCGCTGCGAAAGTGGGTGGCCGCCATGCTGCGTTTTCGTAATGGACCTTGAAAGCCGCCCAACTGGATAGCCGAGCCCTGCGGTCTCTTTCGGTCGGCCTGTCGCAAGGCGCTCACAGGGCCGACGATCGTGTGTAGCAAGTATAGGAAATTCAAACGCCACTTTCGAACAGGCTACGCGGTAGCCGGAGGCGGCGCAAGCTTGGTTTAGGGGCGATTGGGGCGTCATCGCAGAGCGTTTGGGAGCGTTTGGGCGGGTTGATGGGTGTTCGGCTAGCGCCGTTCGCGGCCATTTCCCGCCGATTTCCGGCAGCGGGCCGAGCGCTTCCCTGCGGGATCTTGGCCGCTCCGTGTTGTCTTGCCTGGTTTCGCCTTCGGCGTCGTCCCCCTCTGTCAAACTACCTGTCGATGGCAGATCATCTCTTTGGGCGACAAGGAATTAACAATGAAACAGCACAAGAATTACAGCCAGGAATTGCGGACGGAAGCCTTGCATAGAG
>Ga0163154_10002313_pt1 | contig 28067 bp, 19 predicted proteins | sample OliLakLV19MP9P1_FD_148649 | JGI IMG/M metagenome (GOLD analysis project Ga0163154, IMG submission 148649) | Freshwater microbial mat bacterial communities from Lake Vanda, McMurdo Dry Valleys, Antarctica - Oligotrophic Lake LV.19.MP9.P1 | ecosystem: Environmental > Aquatic > Freshwater > Lake >... | reverse complement strand
GATCTGGAGCAACGGGGTGTTTCCTTTTCATGGAGCCAACGCCTCGAACGTCTCCTCTTCGACGATGGCAAGATCAGCGGAGGCTGCCTGAAATCAGGCACGGTCGTTTCGGCCGATCTCTATATCTTGGCGACCAATCCGTTTGCTGCCGCGGAAATTATTGCGCGGACCCCCGACTTGGAACGGCTGGATGAACTCCGCCTGTTCAAGCCTCTCATCCAGGACGGTCCGCATATTCAGGTGTCGTTCCGTATCGGATTTGCCGAACCGATCAAGTTCCCGCGGGAGCGAACGGCGGTGGTCGTGGCGGATTCCGAATTCAACCTGACCTTGTTCGCGGAAGAACAGGCGTGGAGCGCCGGGGTGGATTTGGGCCGGAACATCAAGTCATTGTGGACTGGAACCAGTTGCGTCGGCACCGTGCCGGGCAGGCTCTTCCAACTCCCCGTGTGCAAGTGCACCAAGGAGCAATTTCTCGCCGAGGCGAGAACCCAGATCATGAGCTGCCAATCACTGAATGAACTGATCAAGGAAGCGAATGACGGCCGGGGACTCGCGGAATTTGAAATCGTGGAGATTGAGGTGTGGCACGAATGGACGTTTTCGCCGGAAGGAATCCGAAGCCCCCAGCCCAAATGGGTCACCTCCATGAATACCCAACCCTACCTGCCAAACCAGGTGACGCCGATTTCAAATCTGTTTCTCGCGGGCGCCCACACCCGGACGGAAGCCGACGTCTGGAGCATTGAGGGTGCGGTGGAGAGCGGCCGGCGAGCGGCACGCGCGATTGATCCCACCGTCAAGGTGATCAGCCAGTACAAGCCGTGGTGGCTTCGGATCATCAGCGCATTGGACGATGTTTGTTATCGGGTTGGTGCCCCCCATGTGCTGGATCTGCTTTTGGTCCTGCTCTCCGCGTCAGCAGCGGCGAAAATACTCGGCGCGCTGATCGAGAGTCAGGCCTTTGCGGGGGCGTTAATCGCGGGATTATACAATTGGGGAATCCGCGCACCATAATCCAAACTCCACAATCAAAATTATGAATCCGTGGCTTTCACTGGCACCTCCGCTGATTACCATAGCGATAGCCATCTGGTCGAAAAAAATACTCCCTTCGCTTTTGATCGGACTGTTAATCGGCAGTTATCTTTTACATCCCACGGTCACCGGTGGTTTTGCAACTGCCGTGGACCAGATTGTGAAAACCCTGACGGACAAGGACAATCTTCAGGTGCTCCTGTTTCTGTATTTGTTCAGCGGACTAATCGGAATTGTAAAACGTTCAGGTGGTATCAAAGCGTTTTCCGATAAAGCCGACAACTATATCAAGAGTGAAAGAGGAGTATTCTTCACCTTGTGGGCCTTGATCCCCGTGACTTTCATCGATTGCGGATTCCGAATTGTTGGCGCTGGTTCCATTACCCGATCTTTGGCCGAAAAGCATAAGATCGCCACCGAGAGGCTGGCCTTCATGCTAAACAACACCGCCAGTCCGGTGGTGGAACTGATCCCCATCGCCACGACCTACGTGGGATTCAATGTCGCGATCATTACCCAGGGATTGAAAGTTGCCGGAGTCACGGAAGGCGATTCCGCTTACACCATCTGGCTTAAATCCATCCCATTGGAATTCTTCAGCATCGTGGTCATTCTGATCACCTTCGTTTCCATCTTCGTTCAATTCAAGAAGGCCGACCACAAACCGAAAGCCCCGCATGGCGGCCAACCAGAAACGAGCATGACCATGGAAGATCACAAACCCGCGATAAAGCCACGGGTGATCAACCTCATTGTTCCCATGATTTCTGTAATTCTGTTTAGCTTTTTCTTCTTTTGGCTTTTCGGAAAAGAAAAATCGGACAGCGCCTCCTTTATATCAGCGATAACCAACACGGAGCCGAACCGGGCCATGCTCGTGGCACTGTTTATATCAATCGTAGTCTCCGCGATCCTGTACGCGTTCCAAAAGTATAATCTAAAACAACTGACCGCCGATGTTATTTCCGGCGGAAACGAAATCATGACCACTCTGGCAATTCTTGCCATCGCCTGGCCATTGGCTGCGGTTTCACAAGAGCTGGGATTGAACGCGCTTATTCAGCAGCAGGTGGGAAGCTCCCTGCCGGCGTGGAGTGTTCCGGTTTCGGTTTTTCTTTTGTCTGCGTCGGTAACCTATTTCATCGGCTCAGGCTGGGGAGCCGCTTCACTCATTATGCCTTTCGCCATTCCCCTGGCGGTGTCCGTCGATACCGGCATTCCACTGTGCGTTGCGGCGGTAATTACCGGAGGAACGTTCGGAGATGTTACTTCACCCGTTGCCGGAATGACGAATATGTCGTCGAACATCGCTCATGCCGACCATGCGAAATATATGAACTATGCCGCACCGTATAATTTCACCGCAGCAGGAGTTTCAGTCATTCTGTTTGTTATAGCGGGGTTTCTCCAATGAACGAACTTGAAGACATTGGCGGGGGTTGCGGTCGCGCGGTGCGCGTGTCAGAGCAATGAAACATCACCATTCATCATTCGCGGTGGGTCCGATACCCCGAAGCTTGCTTCGGCTTGGTTGGGTCGTAGCCGCGAGCGTTAGCGAGCGGTGGTCCGTCCATCCACGCACGCTCGCAGCTACAGGCAAGGTCCGAACGTCTCTTAATGAGATTGGTCGAATTCCCCGGGGTTTTTTGCTTCCCGCTCTTCCTTCAAAGGAGCAGCTCCATGCATGACAAGCGCACGATTGTTTTTCATGCGTGCTTCGTCACGGGGAGCGCCTTTGGGCTCAACTTCCTTAGGGAAAGCCTGCAGTGTCCATGGTTCTTCATCCATCGGGGCGGGAATACCGGACAGATCGCGATGGTTGTCGCCACGCTTGGCGACGTCGCGATGACGTGGATGGCGCAGGGCTTGGTCGCGGCCGTTTCGAAGCGCTGGCTGTGGTTGCTTGGACCTTGGCGGTGGCGGCAGTGGGCCACGTTGCTTGGCGTGGCCCTGGCACTGAGTGTCTTCGTCGAGTATTGGGCGCTGGCAACCTCGCACTGGGCTTATACGGCCATAAATCCCCGTGTGCCAGGCACGCCGATTTCGGTGCTGCCGGTGGCGCAGCTGCTTATCTTGTTCCCTTTAACGTTCGGGCTGTCACGCAAGCTCATCCGGTTGGCTTCGAATCCAAGTGCCGTCGCCGGAACAAAACGAACCTCACCATGAAGGAGACTAAAACGTATAGGCAAGAGGCCTACTACGAGCTTTATTACGTGGGGCGTGCCGTCGGCGTCACCGCGGAGAACGTGGAATTGCTCAAGCAACTCGAAGAAATCGCGCGCTCGAAGGATGAGTCGGGCACGGCCGAACACGGCGATGTGATCAAGGCGCAGGTGGAACTCGACAAATTGCTCGACCCGTTGCGCACGTTGCAGGACTTCAAGCATCCCCTCGTGGCCCGGCTCAATGCCGCGCTGAACCGGCCCGCTGAATCGGCGCTGGCGTTTCCGACGAACAACTCTCATGGCGTGCTCCAGTCCGGAGCAGCGCAATTGCTCGAACAATTGAGAGCGTCCAACCCGGAACTGAAGAGTCTCGATCTCCTGGCCGAGAAGGACAGGGCATGGCGAGATTGGCTTAGCGTCGCAATGCCGCGATGGCGGCCGGCGAACCCTGCGGAGACAACAGGAAGGAATGAGTCGGATCGCGAAGAAAACATGAGGGTTTGGCGATTCTGCGGTGTAACGGGTGTAACGGTAGGTGAAGTAATCCGGAACGGGCCCTCTTCCGCTCGTTCGATAGAGACATGACAACCGACTCCGCGCACCGCCCGATCAGAGATCCTCTCGGAGCTGCTCTCCAGTCATCGCGGCGCGGGCGCGGAGCAGTTTGAAACAAGCCGCTGCACCGATCCACTTATGCATTCCCAACCTGTCACGGCGGTCTTGGCCCTCTGCACAAGAATCATCCTGGCGGTGGCACCTTTCGCCGTAGCCTTCGTTTCGCTTCGAGCTGGCGAAGCTCCGACCTCGTTGACCGCTTATCTGGAACGGGCCCAGGCCGCAAATCCGGACCTGCGTGCATTTTCGGCCCGGTATGAGGCCGCACGCGAACGCATCCCGCAAGCCGCTGCCCTCCCGGATCCCATGCTGCAGATCACGCACTTCGTCGAATCGGTCCAGACCCGCACCGGCCCGCAGGAAAATATCCTCATGCTCAGTCAGCGTCTGCCGTGGTTTGGCCGCCTGCGCGGACGCGCGGAAGCCGCCGGCGCCGAAGCCGAGGCGATTCATTACGCCTTTCAGGCGCGCCAGCTCATGGTTGCCCGCATGGTCGGGACGGGTTTCTTCGACTACGTTTACAACGGTAAAGCCATCGAGCTCACCGCGCAGAATCTCGCCCTGCTCGAGCAACTCGAGCCCCAGGTGGAGGAGCGCGCCCGTACCGGTGGTAATCTCAACGGCCTCCTTCGCATTCGGGTCGAGATCGGCAAGCTCCGTGATCAACTCGCGTCTCTGGGACAAAAGCGCCTGCAGCTCAGCGCCCGCCTCGCCGCCCTCCTCGCTCTGCCGGGCGGCGAGACGCTGCCCTGGCCCGAGTGGACGCCCGACGCGGCGAATTCCAATGCAGAGTCCGATGCCATGCCCGACGCGCCCAGTCTCCTGGCAGCCATCGATGCCAACAACCCGGAACTGCGGATGCTCCAGCGCAAAATCGCCAGCGCCCGCGCACGCGTCGAGCTGGCACGGCTCGAAACGCGTCCCGATTTTAACTTGGGCGTGAACTATATTCAGGTCGGCGACCCCGTGGTAAACCCCACGACGCCGGACGCCGGACGCGATCCATGGGGCGTCACGCTGGCCGTGAATTTTCCCCTCTGGAACCGCCGCACCTCCGCTGCCCGCCGCGAGGCGACCGCCATGCAGCGCGCCGGCGAGAGCGAGCTCGATGACCGGCGGAACCAACTGCGCGCGGAAGCGCTCGTGGCACTCTCGGCCCTCGGTGACGCGCGCCGCCGGGTGAGACTTTACGAAAACGATCTGCTGCCCCTGGCCCGCCAGGCGGTGGAAAACACCGTCACCGGCTTCCAAGGTGGCAATGCCACGCTCCTGGAGTTGATCGACAGTGAGCGCTCGCAACTCGGTCTCGAGCTGGAGCACTGGCGCGCGCGCGCCGACGCCGCGCAGCAACAAATCATTCTTCAAACGCTTTCCAACCAGCCCCTCTGAAATTCCGCCGTCGGCTCAAAATCTCATGCAGCGAAAACCTCTCCTCATCGGCGCGCTGGTGCTCGCGCTCGTCGTTGGACTGCTCATCGGCCGCTACGCCTTCGCGCCCGCCCGTGATTCTCATGCCGGCCATGCCAACGAACCTTCAGCCGCCGCGGGCGTGGCGGCCTCGACCAAGGCCGAAGTCTGGACGTGCTCCATGCACCCGCAGATCCGGCAACCAGGTCCTGGCAAATGTCCCATTTGCGGAATGAATCTCATTCCGGTCGAATCCAGCGCGGCGGGCGCTGACGATGGCCCGCGCACCTTGGTCATGAGCGAGAGCGCCCGCGCGCTGGCTGACATTCAGACGACTCGCGTCGAGCGTCGTTTCCCCGAATTTACCGTGCGTCTGGTCGGCCAACTCGACTACGACGAGACCCGGCTGCGGTCGCTCACCGCCCGTTTCCCGGCGCGCATCGACGAACTCTTCGTCAACTACACCGGTGTTTCCGTCGCCAAGGGCGAACATCTCGCCCGCATCTATAGCCCGGAGCTCATCACCGCCCAGCGGGAGCTGCTCTCGGCCGAGGCTGCCGACCCCGGCGGCTCCATCACGCGGGTCGTCCGCGACAAACTCCGTCTCTGGGATCTTCTGCCCGAACAGATCGATGCCATCCTCTCCCGCGGTGAGGTGGTCGACTCGTTCGAACTGCGCGCGCCGACCGGCGGTGTCGTCGTCACCAAAAACGTCAAAGAGGGCGACTACGTAAAGACGGGCGAACCGCTCTTCCGCATCGCCGATCTCAGCGAGCTCTGGCTGCACCTGCAGGCTTTCGAGTCCGATCTCGCCAAGCTCCGTTACGGCCAGGAAGTCGCGTTCACCGTCGAGGCATGGCCCGGCGAGACCTTCACCGGCCGGATCGCCTTCATCGCGCCCGGTGTCGATCAACGAACCCGCACCGTGCCCATTCGCGTCAACGTGCCAAATCCGGACGGCCGCCTCAAACCCGGGATGTTTGCCCGCGGCCAGGTGCGGGTGAAACTCGCCGGCAACGGCCAGGTGTTCGCCCCAGATCTCGCGGGCAAATGGATTAGTCCCATGCACCCGGAAGTGATCAAAAACGATCCCGGCCAGTGCGACGTCTGCGGCATGCCGCTGGTGCCCGTCGACTCCCTCGGCTATCAGACCCGGCCAGCGGGCGAAGCGCCAGTCGTCGTTCCTGCGTCGGCGGTGTTGCGAACCGGCAAGCGCGCGGTCGCGTATATCAAGCAACCGAATACGGATAAACCCGTCTTCGAGGGCCGCGAGGTCGTGCTCGGTTCCGAAGCCGACGGCAGCGTGGTCGTCGTCTCGGGCCTTGCGGAGGGCGACGAGGTGGTCACGCACGGAGCGTTCAAGATCGACAGCGCCCTGCAGATTCTCGCCAAACCCAGCATGATGAATCCGACGGGCGGCGGCCCGCTGCCGGGACACGATCACGGCGGAAGCTCCGCTGCGCCCAAAGCCCCCGCTGCGGCAGCCTCATCGGCCTCCGATGAACATACCGTCCACAATGCGTCCATCGCGCTCACGCTCGAATCCGCCCTTGCCCGTTCGATCCTGCCCACCTATTTTAAACTTCAGACGGCGCTCGCGGGCGACGACCTCGCCGGAGCCAAGGAGGCGCTGCGGGCGATGATGGAGGTGACCGGCCACGCCGGCCCGCTGCCCGAGCTGCTGCACGGCCTTCTGAATGCTGCAAGACTGGATACGCTGCGTGGGCCCGCCTTCGCGCAACTGTCCAACGCCATGATCGTCGCGCTGAAAAAGGAGCCCGCCGCGCTGGAAGGCGCCGTGATTCGGATGCATTGCCCGATGGCGGCCGGCAATCGCGGCGCGGACTGGCTGCAATCCACCCAAGAACTGCGCAATCCGTATTTCGGTTCAGCCATGCTCACGTGCGGCGAGATCGTGGAACGTTTGAAATAGTCCGACCAAATCCGCGCGCCCTGCCATGGTCAACAAGCTCATCCGCTTCTGCCTCGAGAATAAACTCGTGGTCATGCTGTTGACCGTCGGCCTCATCCTGTGGGGCGTGCTGGTGGCGCCGTTCGATTGGAGGCTCGACGCACTCCCGCGCGACCCCGTGCCGGTCGATGCGATTCCGGACATCGGCGAGAACCAGCAGATCGTGTTCACCGAATGGATGGGACGCTCGCCCCAGGACATCGAGGACCAGATCACCTATCCGTTGACCACCGCGCTGCTCGGCCTCCCGGAGGTCAAGACGGTGCGCAGCTACTCGATGTTCGGGTTTTCCTCGATCTACATCATCTTCCGGGAAAAGGCGGAGTTCTATTGGACCCGCAGCCGCATCCTCGAAAAACTCAACAGCCTTCCTTCCGGCCTTCTCCCGGCCGGCGTGCAGCCCCAGCTTGGGCCCGATGCCACCGCCTTGGGGCAGGTGCTGTGGTATACGTTGGAAGGCCGCGACCCTGCCGGCAGACCGGCCGGAGGCTGGGACCCGCAGGAATTACGCAGCGTGCAGGACTGGTATGTGCGCTATGCGTTGCAGGGAGTCGAAGGCGTGGCCGAGGTCGCCTCGATCGGCGGCTTCGTGAAGGAATATCAAATCGATGTCGATCCTGACGCGCTGCGCACCTACCGCCTGACGCTGGCCGATGTGTTCGCCGCCGTGAAAGGCAGCAATCTCGACGTCGGCGCGCGCACCATCGAGATCAACAGCGTCGAATACGTCATTCGCGGACTTGGCTTCATCAAGAGTCTCGACGACCTCCGCAAGACCGTGGTGGCCTCGCGCGAGGGCGTGCCCATCACGCTCGCGCAACTGGCCACCGTTAAATTCGGCCCGGCCCTCCGGCGGGGTGCGTTGGACAAGGCCGGAGCCGAAGCCGTCGGCGGCGTGGTCGTCACCCGCTTTGGCGAGAATCCGCTCGAAGTGATCAAACGCGTCAAAGCCAAGATCCTGGAAATCACGCCCGGTCTGCCCGGCAAGACGCTCGCCGACGGCACCGAGAGCAAAGTCAACATCGTGCCGTTCTACGACCGCACCGGCTTGATCTACGAAACCCTCGGCACCCTGGAGGATGCCATTCGCGATCAGATTCTGGTCGCGATGATTGTCATCGTCCTCATGGTGATGCACCTGCGCGCCGCGCTGCTCATCACCAGCGTGCTGCCCCTCGCGGTGTTGTTCGCGTTTGTCGCCATGAAACTCACGGGCGTGGATGCCAACATCGTCGCCCTCTCCGGCATCGCCATCGCCATCGGCACGGTGGTGGACATGGGCATCGTGCTCGTCGAAAACATTCTCCGGCACCTTGAAAAACCGCCACCCGGGGAGAAATCTCTGGAGACCGTTTATCGCGCGTGCTCCGAAGTGGGCGGGGCCGTGCTGACTGCCGTCGCCACCACCGTCATCAGTTTCCTGCCGGTGTTCACCATGGAGGGGGCCGAGGGCAAGCTCTTCAGTCCGCTCGCCTACACCAAAACCTTCGCGCTGATCGGCGCGATCCTGGTCACGCTCACCCTCATCCCGCCGCTGGCGCATTGGTTCATTGCCGGGCGGGTCCGCTCCCGGCTTTCCGGTTGGGGACTGTGGGGGGCGGTCGCTTTGAGCGGGATCGTCGCGCCGCTGGTCCTTAGTTGGTTCCCGATTTGGCTCGGCATGCTGTTGGTCGCGGTGGCGGGTTTCAACCTGCTGAGCGATCGCATCCCGGACGTCTGGCGAAAACGCATGCTCTACGCATTCAACTTTGTTTTCGCGCTCGTCATCGTCCTCATCCTCGCCCGCACATGGGCTCCGCTCGGCCCCGACGTGCCCATCCGTAACATCATCTTCGTGTTGCTCACGGTCGGTGGACTGTTGCTCGTCATGATGACGTTCGTGCATTTCTACCCACGCATTCTGGCCGGCCTGTTGCGGGCGAAAACGCTCTTCCTAACGCTCAGCAGTCTAATTGTAATCTGGGGTCTGGTCTCGTGGCTCGGGGTGGGACAGGTCTTTGGCTGGCTGCCCGGCTGGGCCACAAATAACCCGGTTTACAACAGCGCCGCCAACGCCTTTCCCGGTCTCGGCAAGGAGTTCATGCCGGACCTCGACGAAGGCTCTTATCTCTACATGCCCACCGTCATGCCACATGCCTCCATCGGCGAGGTGATGGACATTCTCCGCAAGCAGAACATGGCCATCCGCGCCATCCCCGAGGTCGAGAGCGTCGTCGGTAAACTGGGCCGCGCCGAAAGCCCGCTCGACCCCGCGCCCATCTCGATGATCGAGACGATCATCACCTACAAATCCAAATACCGCACCGACCCCGATGGCCGCATTCTCACCTTCGCCTACGATAAAAAGTCCAAGGAGTTCACGCGCGACGCCGACGGCAAACTGGTGCCCGATCCCAAAGGCCATCCTTACCGCCAATGGCGCGACAACGTTCTTTCGCCCAACGATATTTGGAGCGAAATCTCCCGCGTCGCCACCGTGCCCGGCAGCACCTCCGCGCCCAAGCTCCAACCCATCGCCGCCCGTGTCGTCATGCTCCAAAGCGGCATGCGCGCCCCGATGGGTCTGAAAGTTTACGGCCCTGACTTGGCAACCATCGAGCAGGTCTCCCTCCAAATTGAGGGCCTCCTGAAACAAGTCCCCTCCATCAACGCCGGCGCCGTGCTCGCCGATCGCATCGTGGGCAAGCCCTACCTCGAAGTCGTCATCGATCGCGACGCCATCGCCCGCTACGGGATCAAAATCCAGATGGTGCAGGACGTCATCGAGGTCGCCATCGGCGGCAAGCCGATCAGCACCACCGTCGAGGGCCGCGAACGCTATCCGGTTCGCGTGCGTTACCCGCGCGAGCTGCGCGATAGTATCGCGGACATCGAAAACATTCTCGTCGCCGCGGCTGACGGCACGCAGATTCCGCTCAAGCAACTCTCCCGCATTGACTACACGCGCGGCCCCCAGGCGATCAAAAGCGAGGACACCTTTCTCGTCGGCTACGTCATCTTCGACAAGCTCGCCGGCTTTGCCGAGGTGGAGGTCGTCGAACAGGCCAACGCGCTGCTCCAGTCAAAGATCGCCGCCGGTGAACTCACCATCCCGGCCGGGGTCAGCTATAAATTCACCGGCAGCTATGAGAATCAAATCCGCGCCGAAAAGCGCCTGAGCCTCGTGCTCCCCATCGCGCTCTTCGCGATCTGGCTCATCCTCTACTTCCAATTCAAGCGCATCGCCGTGACGCTGTTCGTTTTCTCCGGCATCGTCTACGCGTGGTCCGGCGGCTTCATCCTCCTCTGGCTCTACGCGCAGCCGTGGTTTCTGGATTTCAGCCTCTTCGGCCACGGCTTGCGTGAATTGTTTCAGATGCAAACAGTCAACCTGAGCGTCGGCGTATGGGTGGGTTTTCTTGCCCTCTTCGGCATCGCGAGCGACGACGGCGTCATCATGGCCACCTACATTGGTCAACGCCTCGATGCGGCCCCGTCCGAGACCGTGGCCGACATTCGCGCCCGCATCCTCGAAGCCGGTTCCAAACGCGTGCGTCCGGCGATGATGACCATCGCGACCACCGTGCTCGCGTTGCTCCCCGTGCTCACCTCCACCGGCCGCGGGGCGGACGTCATGATTCCCATGGCGATCCCCACCTTCGGCGGTATGTTGTTCGGCATCATCACCGTCTTCGTCGTGCCGGTGCTCTATTGCTCGCTCGAAGAATCGAGGCTCCGTTTCCGCCGCCAGGAGCGAGATCCGGCGAGCTTCACGACCAGCATCGGACCCTGAAAAAATGACCGGAGATCAATTATGAAAGAACACGAACACACAGCCAAAGATGAACCCGAAACCAAGCCGCCGCGCGACGAAGTCGCCAAAAAGGCCTACGCTCTCTATGAAAAAGAGGGGCGTCCGCCAGGGCACGACAAGCAGAATTGGCTGGCGGCCGAAGCCGAGATGTCGGGCCACGGCTCGGATGAACACAAAGGTCATGGCGATCATCATGCGCACATGGCGGCGGATTTCCGAAAACGATTCTGGATTTCGCTGATCGTGACCCTGCCGATTCTCGTTCTCTCGCCGATGCTCCAGGAGCTGGTGGGACTGCGCGAAGCCATTCGCTTTTCCGGCGACATCTATGTGTTGTTCGGACTTTCCTCCGCCGTCTTCTGGTATGGCGGCTGGCCATTCCTCAAAGGATTTCTAGACGAGATAAAGTCGCGCCGGCCTGGGATGATGACGCTCATCTCCGTCGCGATCGCCACCGCGTATCTCTACAGCAGCGCGGTCGTCTTCGGCCTGACCGGCAAGATGTTCTTCTGGGAGCTCGCCACTCTGGTCGACATCATGCTGCTCGGGCACTGGATCGAAATGAGGTCCGTGATGGGAGCATCGCGGGCGTTGGAAGCGCTGGCGAAACTCATGCCCTCCGATGCGCACAAGCTCATGTCCGATGGCAGCGTGAAGGACGTGCCGCTGAGCGAACTGGCGGTGAATGACAAAGTCCTGATCAAGCCCGGCGAGAAGGTTCCTGCGGACGGTGTGATCGTCTCCGGAGAGAGTTCGGTCGATGAGGCAATGCTGACGGGAGAATCAACGCCCGTGGCCAAAAAGACGGGCGAGAAAGTCATCGGTGGAGCGATCAACGGCGAAGGCTCGTTGACCATCGAAGTGAAGGGCACCGGCAAGGATTCGTTTCTGTCGCAGGTCATCGACCTGGTGAAGCAGGCGCAGGAGAGCAAATCCAAGACCCAGGACCTCGCGAATACCGCAGCGTTGTGGCTCACGATTGTCGCGCTGGGTGGCGGCGTGCTCACGTTTTTCATCTGGCAGGTCATCGTGGGACAGGATTTCGCGTTCGCCATCGAACGCACCGTCACCGTCATGGTCATCGCCTGCCCGCATGCGCTCGGGCTCGCCGTCCCACTGGTCGTGGCTGTCTCCACCGCCCTGGCGGCCAGCAATGGGCTGCTCATTCGTAATCGCGTCGCTTTCGAAGGCGCGCGCAAACTGCAGGCCGTCATCTTCGACAAGACCGGCACGCTGACCGAGGGCCGCTTTGGTGTCACCGAAACGCTGGTCCTGGACGATGACATCGACGAGGAAACGCTGCGCAGCTACGCGGCCTCGGTGGACGCGCATTCCGCGCACCCCATTGCCAAGGCCATCGCCGGTGCTTCGGAAAAGAAGCTGCCCGTCGAAAACTTCAAGAGCATCACCGGCAAGGGTGCGGAAGGCCGGGTCGAGGGCAAAGACATCAAGGTGGTGAGTCCCGGCTATCTGCGCGACCAGAACATCGCGCTCGCCGACCCGCGCGTCGAGCCGCTGCAAGCCCAAGGCAAAACCGTTGTGTTCGTGGTCGTGGATGGAAAGTTGAAAGGCGCGATCGCGCTCGCCGACATCGTCCGCCCCGAGGCGACGCAAGCCATCACCGCGCTCAAGGCACTCGGCATCCGGTGCCTGATGCTCACCGGGGACAACAAGGCGACCGCCAAGTGGGTGTCGGATCAGGTTGGGCTCGACGAATATTTCGCCGAAGTTCTGCCGCAGGACAAAGCGGCCAAAGTGAAAGAAGTCCAGTCCCGCGGCGTGCTGGTGGCCATGACCGGTGATGGAGTGAACGATGCGCCAGCACTGGCGCAGGCCGACGTGGGCATCGCCATTGGAGCCGGCTCCGATGTGGCGGTGGAAACCGCCGACGTAATTCTGGTGCGGAGCAATCCACTGGATGTCGTGGCCATTGTACAACTTTCCCGCGCCACTTATCGGAAGATGATTCAAAATCTTCTCTGGGCGACCGGGTACAACGTCGTTGCCATACCGCTGGCGGCCGGGGCGCTTTATACATGGGGCGTGTTGCTCACCCCCGCGCTCGGCGCGGTGCTGATGTCGGCCAGCACGGTGATCGTGGCGATCAACGCGCGAATGCTGAGTTTGAAAAGTGACGAACCCCAAAAGACAGGGAAGACGCCGTGACGGCTCCATCCGTCCTCGCGATCAACGGCGGCTCCTCGAGCATCCGGTTCGCCGTATATGAGCGAGGCGAAACGCTGCGACGGCTCTTGGAGGGGAAAGTGGACCGCGTCGGTCTGAGCGGCACGAAATTGACCTTCAAAAATTCCACCAAACAATCGCAGGATGGTCCTCCTATCAACTCCACGGAGCCGGATGCGGCGGTCGCTTTCCTCCTCGATTGGCTCGAAGCGCAGCCGGTGTTCAGTGCGGTCAAAGCCGTGGGACACCGGGTCGTGCATGGGATGACGCATAGCGAACCGGAGCGAGTCACGCCAGAGTTGCTCGAAGAATTACACCGCATCACGCCGTATGACCCGGAGCATCTGCCGTTGGCGATCGAGTTAGTCGAGGCACTCCGCCGCCGCAATCCCACCTTGCCTCAGGTGGCGTGCTTCGACACCGCGTTTCACCGGACCATGCCGCGGGTGGCCACTCTTCTGCCCATCCCGCGACGCTACGAGGCGGCTGGCGTTCGTCGATACGGCTTCCACGGTTTGTCTTACGAATTCCTTATGGAGGAACTCGTACGCATCGGCGATCCGGCGGCAACGAAGGGTCGCGTGATCCTCGCCCATCTCGGCAACGGCGCGAGCCTGGCCGCCGTGCGCGAAGGCAGGAGCATCGACACCAGCATGGGTTTCACGCCGACATCCGGGTTGGTGATGAGCACTCGCTCGGGCGATTTGGATCCGGGACTGGTTTCCTATCTGGCGCGCACCGACCAGATGAACGCAGCGCAATTTCAGGAAATGGTGAACGGCGAATCCGGGCTGCTCGGAGTTTCCGGGATCAGTTCCGATGTGCGCGACCTGCTCGCGCGGGAAGCCAATGATGTGCGCGCCGCGGAAGCCATCGCGCTATTCTGTTATCAGGCGAAAAAATGGATCGGCTCCTTCGCCGCCGCGCTCGGCGGACTCGATACGCTCGTCTTCGCCGGGGGCATCGGCGAAAATGCGCCGATCATTCGCACCCGCATGTGCGAGGGTCTTGGATTTCTTGGCGTGAAACTGAACGAGGTGCGCAACGCGAAGAACGCGTCGCTGATTTCGCCTGACTCCGGTCGCGTCGCCGTGCGCGTGATCCGCACCGATGAAGAACTCATGATCGCACGGTCAATCATCCGCGTCCTCGGCCTCGACACACAAAAATGACGTTGAACAATGAAAACAAAACTAACCGCCACGCCTCTGAACCCGGATCTGCTGCGCAAGCTGAACGCCTGGTGGCGTGCAGCCAACTACCTCTCCGTCGGTCAGATTTATCTCTATGATAATCCGCTGCTGAAACAACCGCTCACGCTCGCGCACATCAAGCCGCGCCTGCTCGGCCATTGGGGCACGACGCCGGGGCTCAATTTCATCTACGCCCATTTGAACCGTGTTATCAAGGAGCATGAGCTGAACGTCCTCTACATCACCGGGCCTGGTCACGGCGGCCCGGGTTTGGTGGCGAATGCTTATTTGGAGGGCACTTACAGCGAGGTTTATCCGGACATCTCGCAAGATGAAGCTGGGGTACAGCGGCTGTTCAAACAGTTCTCGTTCCCCGGAGGCATTCCGAGTCACGTCGCGCCGGAGACGCCGGGCTCGATTCATGAAGGCGGTGAACTGGGTTACTCGCTGTCGCACGCTTTCGGCGCGGCGTTCGACAATCCTGATTTGCTCGTCGCATGTGTCGTCGGCGATGGTGAAGCGGAAACCGGCCCGCTGGCTACAAGCTGGCACTCGAACAAATTTCTCAATCCGGTTTGCGATGGCGCGGTGTTGCCGATCCTGCACTTGAACGGCTACAAGATCGCCGGTCCCACCGTGCTGGCGCGTATTCCCCACGACGAACTCGAAGCGCTCTTCCGCGGCTACGGTTACATGCCGTATTTCGTCGAAGGCGACGATCCGGCCGCGATGCATCAACTCATGGCGGCGACGCTCGATGGGGTGACGGCTGAAATCAGGCGCATTCAGCACGAAGCGCGCACCAAGGGCTTCAAGACCCGGCCGCGCTGGCCAATGATAGTTTTGCGCTCACCGAAAGGCTGGACGGGCCCGAAGGTGGTGGACGGCAGCAAGACCGAAGGCACGTTTCGCTCCCATCAAGTGCCGATGGGTGACATGAGTCACCCCGGCCATGTGAAGATTCTGGAGAAGTGGATGAAGAGCTATCGTCCGGACGAGTTGTTCGACAAGACCGGCAGGCTCCGGGGCGAATTCGCCGACCTCGCTCCAAAAGGCGAACGCCGCATGAGCGCCAATCCGCACGCCAACGGCGGCCTTCGGCTGCATGCCCTGCGGCTGCCCGATTTCCGCGACTACGCGATCAAGGTGAAAAACCCAGGCGGCACGCTGGGCGAAGCCACCCGAGTCCAAGGGCAGTTCATCCGCGACGTGATCAAACTCAACCCCGCCAATTTCCGCGTGTTCAGCCCGGACGAGACCAACTCAAATCGCTGGGGCGCGGTGTTCGAGGTAACGGATCGTTGCTCAACGGCGGAGATTCTCCCCGGCGACGACCACGTCGCTCCCGATGGCCGCGTGATGGAGGTGTTGAGCGAACATCAGTGCCAGGGCTGGCTCGAAGGTTACCTGCTCACCGGACGTCACGGCTTCTTCTCGTGCTACGAAGCGTTCATTCATATCGTGGATTCGATGTTCAACCAGCACGCGAAGTGGCTGGATATTGCCGGCAAGATTCCGTGGCGCCGGCCGATCGCCTCGTTGAACTACCTGCTCTCCTCGCACGTCTGGCGGCAGGATCACAACGGATTCAGTCACCAGGACCCCGGCTTCATTGATGTCGTGGCGAACAAGAAGGCGGAGGTCGTGCGCGTCTATCTACCGCCCGATGCGAACACGCTGCTCTCCGTGACGGCGCACTGCCTGCGCAGCCGTGACTACGTGAATGTGATCGTAGCCGGCAAACAAAAGCAGCCACAGTGGCTCGACATGGAGGCCGCGATCAAACACTGCACCGCCGGCATCGGCATCTGGCCCTGGGCCAGTAATGACCAAGACGGCGAGCCGGATGTCGTCATGGCGTGCTGCGGCGATGTGCCGACCCTCGAGACCCTCGCCGCCGTCGATCTGATGCGCCAACAGTTTCCCGAGCTGAAAGTCAGGGTGATCAACGTGGTGGACTTGATGAAACTCCAGCCGCAGAGCGAACACCCGCACGGCATGAGCGACAAGGATTTCGATGTGCTCTTCACCAAGGACAAGCCGATCATCTTCGCCCATCACGGCTATCCGATGCTCATCCATCGGCTCACGTATCGCCGTACCAATCACAAGAATCTCCACGTGCGCGGATTCAAGGAAGAGGGGACGACCTCGACGCCATTCGACATGGTGGTGAGGAACGACCTCGACCGCTTCCACCTCGTCGCTGACGTGATCGATCGCGTGCCCTCGCTCGGTCCCCGCGCGGCCTACGCCAAGCAGGCGATCCGAGACAAGCTGATCGAGCACAAGCACTACATCGCCAGGTACGGCGAGGATATGCCGGAGATTCGAAATTGGAAATGGGGGGGGATTGAATGAAATCAAAACCAATCCCGGGATACCCGCGTTCCGTCCAGGAAAAGCGTGCGGTGGAAGGTTGGGAAAACGAAGGCTGCGAGATTCCCAACATCCCGACTCTCCAGTCCGGAGCAATTTCTCCCGTGGGCGTTTGCCCTGCGGTTTCAGCTCATTCCGTGGCTGTGCGGTTCCACGGGTTGCTCACGATCTACAGGATGTCCCCCAGCCGGGCCTCAAAATCCTCCGATGTCTGGCTCGGTGCGCTGGGTGCGACGGTTTTGATCTGGCTGGGCGAACGACTGTTCCTGTTTTACGCGGTGAACTTCGCGCACTTCAACGTGCACTACGGGGCCCTCGGCGGCATCGTGGCCTTCATGGTGTGGCTTTACCTTTCCCGTTATGTGGGCGTGCTCGGCGTCCTGTTTTGCGCGGCGCAGCCGGAGGTTCGGGAGAACACCAACGGTCATTCTGAGAAACGGCCCGAATAATGACGCCTGAAATTAGCGAACTGTTGCGAACACTGCAACAGGACTCGTTCAGCTATTTCGTCCACCAGACCAATCCCGCCAACGGGCTGGTGCGTGATAAATCGCGGGAAGGTTGGCCGGCGAGCATTGCCGCCGTCGGGCTGGCCCTCGCGGCTTATCCGGTGGGCGTCGAACGCGGCTTCATGACGCGCGGCGACGCGGTACGACGGACGCAGGCGACACTCCGTTTCTTTGCCAATGCGCCCCACGGTCCCGAGTCCGATGCCACGGGCCACAAGGGTTTCTACTATCACTTCCTCGACATGAAGAGCGGCCGCCGCGCGTGGAGATCCGAACTTTCGAGCGTGGACAGTGCGTTCCTGCTCGCCGGCATGTTGGCCGCCGCCGCCTACTTCCAGCAACAGACAGCAGAGGAAGACGAAATCCGTCGGCTCGCGGACGCACTGTATCGCAAAGCCGATTGGCAGTGGATGCAGAACCGGGCAGCGGCGGTAAGTCACGGCTGGACGCCCGAAAAGGGCTTTTTGCGTTACCGCTGGCACGGTTACGACGAAGCGCTGATCATCTATCTTCTCGGGCTAGGCTCGCCGACGCACCCGCTGCCGCCCGAAAGCTATCGCGCCTGGACTTCGACGTATAAATGGAAGAAGATTTACGGCATCGAGTTCCTCTACGCCGGACCTTTGTTCATCCATCAGTTGTCGCATGTGTGGATTGACTTCCGCGATCTTCGCGACGCGTTCATGCGCCAACGTGATCTGGACTATTTCGAGAACAGCCGCCGCGCCACTTTGGTGCAGCAACAATACGCGATTCGCAACCCGCGCGGTCTGGCGCACTACGACTCATGTTGCTGGGGCATCAGTGCGAGCGACGGGCCGGGACCCAACACTCTCACGGTGGATGGCGTCGAACGCGTGTTCTACGATTACATCGCACGCGGTGTGCCTTTCGGTCCCGACGACGGCACGCTTGCACCGTGGGCGGTCGTCGCGTCGCTGCCGTTCGCGCCGGAGATCGTCCTGCCCACGATCCAGAATTATGAACGCATGAACTTGGAGGCGGCCTGGACGTCTGGTTACAAAGCGAGTTTCAATCCGACTTTTCCGGTGCGCCCGAATCTCGAGCATGGCTGGGTGTCGCCCTATAACTTCGGCCTCAACCAGGGGCCAATTGTGCTGATGATCGAGAACCATCGCTCCGGATTGTTGTGGTCGCTGATGCGGCGATGCCCCTATCTCGTCACGGGCTTGCGCCGGGCCGGATTTACCGGCGGTTGGTTGGAATGACTCGCCCGCGCGAGCACTGGTCCGGGGAGTCATTCACCTTGCACCCTCCTGCGTACCGCCTCGGTTTCGCGCGAATGAAGATTTAACGCGTGGTCGCTCGCGGTGGGCTTGGAGTGCGAAGGGATGCGATTTCAGCGGGCGGAGTCTCCTTTGCTCCACCGTGGAGTTTTTCCCCATGGCAAAGCCGCCTCCGCTGGCGAAGATTGAATATCGCCCCCGGTGTCGAACGCGATGCGCGGCGTAGGCGGCCAGAAAAACAAACCGCCTCAGCGAATCTCAAAGTCCTCGGTCAGGATCTGCTTCGACTTCACCCCGGCATCGGTAAGAAAGGCTCGCAGTCCATCCATCATGGGCGCGGGTCCGCAGATCATGAAAAGGTGTTCGCGCAGTGGTTGATCCAGCAACCTTTCCAGGTAGGCCCGGTCAATGTAGTCTGTCTCATCAGAATAATGCTCCACTAAGGTCAGCGTGGGAACCTCCTTGGCGCGCTTCCGCAACTCGTTGCGGTAAACTGCCGAGGCTTGGTCTTTGGTCGAGTAAATCAACGTGGACCTGCCCGACCGGCCGGCAAACGCCGCCGACCCCACGATGCTCAGGAACGGAGTGATTCCAATGCCGCCGCCAATCATCACGGCAGTTAGATTAGCCTGCTTCAGCAAGACCCTGCTGAATTGTCCGTAAGGGCCCGAGATCCGCGCGGACTTGCCCAGCTTGATCTCCGACACGTCCTTGGTCCAGTCCCCGAGTCGTTTGATTGACAGCCGCAGGTGCCGTGCATCTGGGGGGCTGGAGATACTGAAGGGATGGGGTTCCTTGCTCACGGCGTCGGCCTCAAAGGAGATATAGACAAATTGCCCCGGTTGCGAACGGAGCGGGCGTCCCGCAGGGGCCAGGTGAATCTCGGTGACCTCGTCCCCGACTTCTTTCACGGATTGCGTGGTGTAGTCGTATTGCGGACCAATCAAGCGGTAGAAGAAACTGATGTAGGCAAAAGCGGCGAGTCCCATCGCCACCCACGCCCCGTGCCAGACCGCGAGCGTCGGGTATCGCGTGATCTCCCCCCCGGCAATCATGGCGTGAATCACAATTAGCACCAGCAAGATCCCGAAAAAATTGTGCGATCGCTTCCAGAGGTGGTAGGCAATTTTTACATAGATCGAGAGCACCACCAGCAGCGCAAACAGCGCCAGCGCAATCAGCCCCGTGTTGCGCGCCCAATCCTCGGAAAACCACAAGAATCGGAAGAATTCCCCTGTCGTATTCGTGTGACCCAAGGCCAGGCAGATGGGATGGGAAAAAATCAGGAAGAAAGCACATTCTCCGACCAAACGGTGCGTCTTGTAAACCTTGTCGAGCCCTCCGAAGAGCCTCTCCACCCAACGGAACCGGGTCGCCAGGATGAAGGCCCAGCACATCAGGACGATCGCGCCGTGGCTTCCGACTTTGGCCGGATATTTCCACGGGTCGTCATACCAATCATCCGCTCTCCACATGACCCCGATCCAGAGCGCAAACGTGATCAGCAAACTCAAGGTTATCACGCCATACCCAAGCCATTTCCGCTTTGGTGATAGCAACTCTGGGGTTCGTGCTGCTGTTTCGTTCCCGGCCAATCGGTTCCTTTCGCCGCTGGTTTCTTCCATGGATCGCAAGTAACCACCAGGCGCACTTCTTTTCAACAGGCCTGTCACCTTTTCCCGGGAATAATTCATCGCACTATGAATGCCTTTAGTCGCAGATGATGCCTGCTCGCTCGCGACGTGCTGGGACTGCGAAGGGATTCAATTTCAGCTAGCGGAGTATCCGGATACGACTCGATTCCCATTGGCCAAACGCGCGTGGCCGCCTACTTCCGATTCAACAATCGTCGCCGGACTCACTCGTCACTCGGTGGCCTGAGGCCTGCCCACGTTTAGACCGCTTGACTTGCCGCTCGCCATTTAGTCGAGAACCTGAGTCACTGTCTTCGTGTTCTGGCGGCTCCTGCGCCAAGCCAAAGCTCCTGTCCTCGGAGCCGCGAAGGCATCCGTTCGACACTTGTCTCCGATAACTTAATATTCCGTCCCACCTGTCCAACGGATGGAAGCCACCTCAATCAAACACCACCCATGAAACCAGAACCACACGAAACCAAGAAGGATGCCGGCAAAGATTTGAAAACGTTCAAGCAACTTCCTGCCCAAACCAAGAAGCTATTGATTCTCGGGGACGACTCGGAAAAGGCGACCGGCCAGAAAAAAGTGGCCTTCGATAAAACGATTCGTGAGCAATCCAAAGAAGGAGACCCCCGCCTGCCAGAAGGATGAGGCAGACAAGCAATCATTGCACCCGGGGGGCTGGCGCTGGCTTGTCGTCAGCGGTGTGGCGCTGGTCAGGCTCCTTGCTGGCTGCGTGGGCGCACGCACCGCCGGTGAAAAGGCCGCCGCCAAAACAGGCAAACCATCCAGAAGGAGGCGTACCGCCCCGTCGCCGGCAAGGCCTTCGTTTACAGTGTCGTGTCGCTGCTCGTGCCGGGTAATTTCCGCAGGCGATGCGACCGCATCGCCATGTGGATATTTCCGTTGAAGCGCCAGCGGTGAATGTCCTGCTCCTGCCATGGGGCCAGTGCCGGAATGGCGCGACCGCAGTCGGACAAGTCGCCGCGTGGCAACTTCCATTTTCCCGGTCCGACAGGCTGATGGCAGTCGGACGGACGCCAGTGCGCGGTAGTGATACACCCCATGGCACGGGTGATCGTTCAAGCGCATGATCTCCGGTGATGGAAAGCGGAGGTCAGTGGTGGAAACTTCTTTTCGCCTGCCGGCGCTGACCAGCACGGAAAACCTAAAATGCAAAATCAAACGCCCACGAAAAATCCAGCGCCCTCGACCTTCATCATTCATTCCGGCCTCGCTCTGGCCGCAGCTATGACTTTGGCCGTTTGGTCTCCCGTCCGTGCACAATCCGCCGCACCTGCTGCGAAAGTCGATATCCACACCGCCGACATGCACAAATGGAGGGCCGATTCGACGCCCGGGTGGAGCGTCAGAAAGCTGATCGGCAAGACGGTGAAAAGCGCCAAAGGTGAGGATGTGGGCCAAGTCGACAACATCGTCTTCACGCCGGCTGGAAAAGTACGCCAGATGATCGTGTCAACGAACGGCTTTCTCGGCTTCGGTGAAAAGAACCTCGCCGTCAAGTGGTCAGACGTGTCTATCGGCCCCGACAACGCATACGTCACCACACCGATCACCGCTGAAAGCGCCAAGAAGTACGGGCTGTTCGACGGCTTTGCCAAGAGCAGCGGCCCCGTAGCCCCGCGCGATTGGCGGTCCTCGGAGCTGATCGGCAACTATGTGAACCTCAAGGGCGACGTCCACTACGGGTATGTTCGGGACCTGGTCGTTTCGAAGGACGGACAACTCGAGGCGGTGATCGTTAGCGCGGATGTGGGCTACGCGTACGGCGCGGGAGGCTATTACGCCTATCCGTTTTACGGCTATCCACATGGGCTCGGCTACGGCCATCGCAACGGCTGGAATCCGGGCGACCAGTACTACAATCTTCCCTACGGGGAAGCCGACATCGCCAAGGTGCTTCCATACGCCTACGCCAAACAATAGAGATGATGCCTCGATGTGGCTCCAAAGTCATGACGGCGTCGAGCAGTCCATCCGGATCGCACCTCTCGAGCGCGTTCGCTGAGACATCTGGAGGCCACTCCGTGCTCTGCCCATCGTCTCTTCTGGCAATCAACGGCGGTTCGTCGAGCATCCGGTTTGCGCTGTATGAGGAAGTCGAACCGTTGTGGAGGCGGCTGGTCGGGAAGGTGGATCGCGTCGGTCAGAGCGGCATGACTTTGACCTTCAAGGACTCTGCTGGAGCCCCACCGGATCGGCCCACCATCAGCCCGGATGACCATCGCTCGGCGGTCGGTTTTCTACTGGATTGGCTCGAAACGCAGCCGGTGTTCGCCTCGGTCAGAGCCGTGGGACACCGCGTGGTGCATGGGATGGCGCACATCTTACGCTGCTGCACTCGGTGGACTCGACACCTTGGTCTTCGCAGGCGGCATCGGTGAAAACGCGCCGCTCGTTCGCGGCCGCATCTGTGAAGGACTCGGCTTCCTCGGAATTGAACTGGATGAATCGCGGAACGCTGCAGCGGAGGCGGTGATTTCATCGGACGCCGGCCGCATCACCGTTCGCGTTATCTCCACAGACGAAGGGCTGATGATTGCACGCTCGGTGCGCCGCATTCTGAAACCCGAAATAAGGAATACGAGGGATTGATTTATGAAGACCAACACACTTGCCCCGGAACTGCTGCAAAGGATGGATGCCTACTGGCGAGCGGCGAACTACCTGTCCGTTGGGCAGATCTATCTTTTCGACAATCCGCTGCTGAAACGGCCGCTCGCGCTCGCTGACATCAAACACATGTTGCTCGGCCATTGGGGCACGACGCCGGGACAGAATTTCATCTACGTCCACTTGAACCGCGTCATCAACAAATACGATCTGGACATGATTTACGTCTCCGGACCAGGACACGGGGGGCCAGCGGTGGTGGCCAACACCTATCTCGAAGGCACTTACAGCGAGATCTACCCGAAAATCAGCCAGGACGAGGCGGGACTGCAAAAGCTGTTCAAGCAGTTCTCGTTTCCGGGCGGAATCCCCAGTCACGCTTCGCCCGAATGTCCCGGCTCGATCCACGAAGGCGGAGAACTGGGCTATTCGCTCAGCCATTCGTTCGGGGCGGTGTTCGACAATCCCGGACTCATCGTGGCTTGCTGTGTGGGCGATGGCGAGGCGGAGACCGGACCGCTGGCGACGTCATGGCAGTCCAACAAGTTTCTCAATCCCGTGACCGACGGCGCGGTACTGCCGATTCTGCACCTCAACGGCTACAAGATCGCCAACCCGAGCATTCTCGCTCGCATCGAGCCGGAGGAACTGGATCAGTTCATCCGAGGCAACGGCTGGACGCCGTATTACGTCGAGGGACATGACCCGGCTCTGATGCACGAAGCCATGGCGACCACGCTCGACGGGGTGATGGAGGAGATCAAACGCATCCAGCACGAAGCCCGCGTGAATGGCAACACCATGCGCCCGCGCTGGCCGATGATCATCCTCAAATCGCCCAAAGGCTGGACCGGGCCGAAGTGGGTGGATGGCCAGCAAATCGAAGGCACGTTCCGCGCGCATCAAGTGCCGCTCTCTGATCCGGCCACGCATCCCGAGCATCTCACGCTGCTCGAGGAATGGTTGCGCAGTTACAAGCCGGAAGAACTATTCGATGTCCAAGGCCGCTTGATGCCGGAACTGGCCGAACTCGCGCCCAACGGCGAACAGCGCATGGGCGCAAATCCACAGGCGAACGGCGGATTGCTGCTTCGTGACCTGATCATGCCGGACTTTCGCGACTACGCGGTAGCCGTGCCGTCACCCGGATCGGTTCATGCAGCGGATGCGCACGAACTCGGCGTGTTCCTGCGCGATGTGGTCAAACTGAATCGTGAGCAACGCAACTTCCGCATCTTCGGCCCGGACGAAACCCTCTCCAACCGCCTGACTGCGGTGTTCGAGGTAACCAAACGGCAGTGGGACGCGCGCACCCAAGACAACGATGAGTTCCTCGCTCTGGACGGGCGGGTCATGGAGATGCTGAGCGAGCACCAGTGCGAAGGCTGGCTTGAAGGCTATCTGCTCACCGGGCGGCACGGGCTCTTCAACTGTTACGAAGCCTTCATCCACATCATTGACTCGATGTTCAACCAGCACGCCAAATGGTTGAAGGTCACGGCCGGCCTGCAGTGGCGCGCTCCGATCGCGTCGTTGAACTACCTGCTGGCCTCCCATGTGTGGCAGCAGATGCACAACGGGTTCACGCATCAGGACCCGGGCTTCATTGATCACGTCGTGAACAAAAAAGCCTCAGTCGTGCGCGTCTATCTGCCGCCGGACGCCAACTGCCTGCTGTCGGTCTGGGATCATTGCTTGCGCAGCCGCCACTACGTCAACGTCGTGATCGCTGGCAAGTATCAGGCACCGCAATGGCTGACGATGGACGAAGCCGTAAAACACTGCACCGAAGGCATCGGCATCTGGGATTGGGCTAGCAATGACCGCGACGGCGAACCCGATGTCGTCATGGCCTGCTGCGGCGATGTCCCCACGCTGGAGACGCTCGCCGCGGTTTCCATCATGCGCGAACACCTGCCCGACTTGAAAATCCGCGTAGTCAACGTTGTGGACCTCATGAAGCTGCAGCCGCAGGGCGAACATCCGCACGGGCTGAGTGACGACGCTTTCGACGCGCTTTTCACCAAGGACAAGGAAGTCATCTTCGCCTTCCATGGTTATCCCTGGCTGATCCACCGGCTGACGTATCGCCGCACGAATCACGGCAACATCCACGTCCGCGGCTACAAGGAAGAAGGCACGATCACCACGCCATTTGACATGACCGTGTTGAACGATCTGGACCGCTTTCACCTGGTCATGGACACCATCGACCGCCTTCCGCAGACCGGCGACAAGGGCATCCATCTCAAGCAGCAACTCCAAGCCAAGCTGATCGAGCACAAGCAATACATCGACAAGAACGGCCAGGACCTGCCGGAAATCCGCAATTGGAAATGGAGTAATTCAAAATGAACGAACAACTACTGATCGACACCGCGAAGGCACTGGTCGCCGACGACACACGTGGCAAACAGGCCGAGGCGGAATGGAACGTCAGCTTCGCCGATTACGCGAAAGCGTTTCCGGACCTTGTCAGTGAATTCCAGCAGGCGATGGCTGGCGAATTGCCGAAAGGCTGGGACGCCGACATCCCGATCATTCCCGCCGACCCCAAAGGTATGGCCGCCCGGGTTGCGTCGGGCAAAGTGTTGAACGCCATTTCCGCCAACCTACCCGCGTTGATCGGCGGCTCGGCAGATTTGGATCCTTCCACTCACACGGCGCTCAAAGCGCTGGGGGATTTCGAAAACCCGTGCGACGAGGCCGGCAACCTGCAGGGATCGGCTGGCGGCGGCTGGAGTTATGCCGGACGCAACCTGCATTTCGGGGTTCGCGAGCACGCGATGGGAGCCATCGCGAATGGGCTGGCGGCGCATGGCGGCGTCATTCCGTTCACGGCGACATTCTTCACGTTCTCGGACTACATGCGGCCCGCGATTCGACTGGCGGCGCTGATGGAACTGGGAGTGATCTTTGTTTTCACCCACGACAGCCTCGCGGTGGGCGAAGATGGCGCAACGCATCAACCGGTCGAGCAACTGGCCTCGCTGCGTGCGATCCCAAACCTGCTCGTCATCCGCCCCGGAGATGCGAACGAGACCGCCGTGGCGTGGCGCGTCGCAATTGAGTCCCGCAATCGCCCGGTTGCGCTGGTCCTGACGCGGCAAAAAAAAGCATATGAACTGTCGCAAAGCATTTCGCGTCACGCCGGGCAGCCGCGTACGGCTGAAGAACCACGATCCCGATTATTCAGACCCGGACGAGAAGCAGAAAGCGGGAGACAAGAAGTGAGGACAGAATGAAAACGAGCCCTTTCGCCGGGAAGCCGGCCGAGCCGTCGATGCTGGTCAACGTGCCCAAACTCGTGACGGCCTATTATTCCGAAGTGCCCGATCCTTCAGTTCCGGCGCAACGGGTGGCATTCGGCACTTCTGGGCATCGCGGTTCCTCATTCAAGCAGAGTTTCAACGAATGGCACATCCTCGCGATCACCCAAGCGATCTGCCTTTACCGTCAGGAAAAGAAGATGAACGGTCCGCTGTTTCTCGGCATGGACACGCATGCGCTTTCTGTGCCCGCGCTCGCCACGGCCTTGGAAGTTTTGGCGGCCAACGGCGTCGAGGTCATGCTTGCGGAGGGAGATGAATACACTCCGACCCCGGTCATCTCATGGGCAATCCTGACGCACAATCGCGGACGCAAGGATGGATTCGCGGATGGCGTTGTCATCACGCCGTCGCACAACCCACCCCACGACGGCGGGTTCAAGTACAATCCCCCAAACGGCGGGCCAGCGGAATCTGGCGTCACCGACTGGATCGGGGTAAAGGCGAATGAATTCCTCGAAGCCGGGCTCAAAGGCGTGAAAAGGATCCCTCTCGAAAGAGCGCTTCGCGCTTCCACGACGCATCGGCACGACTTCCTCAACGGCTACATCAGCGACCTTGGCAATGTGATCGACATGGAAGTCATCCGTGACTCGAAGATCAGCCTCGGGGTTGATCCGCTTGGCGGCGCCGGGGTTCACTACTGGGGACCAATCGCCGAGCGTTTCGGGCTGAACCTGACAGTCGTCAACGACGCCGTTGACCCGACCTTCCGTTTTATGACGGTGGATTGGGACGGCCAGATTCGCATGGACCCTTCCTCGCCTTTCGCAATGCAGCGATTGATAGCGATGAAGGACCGCTTTGACCTCTCCTTCGGGTGCGACACTGACCATGACCGGCACGGCATTGTCACCAAGAGCAAAGGATTGCTGCCGCCCAATCATTACCTCTCCGTCGCCATCTTCTTCCTCTTTCAAAACCGGTCGAATTGGCGCAAGGAAGCGGCGGTCGGCAAAACGGTGGTGAGCAGCCAGATGATCGATCGCGTCACCGCGAAGCTTGGCCGGAAGCTCTACGAGGTTCCGGTTGGCTTCAAGTGGTTTGTGGATGGCTTGCTCGACGGTTCGCTCGGCTTCGGCGGCGAGGAAAGCGCTGGCGCATCATTCTCCCGTCTGGACGGCAGCGTTTGGACGACGGACAAGGACGGGATCATCCCGGCTTTGCTGGCGGCGGAGATCACGGCGAAGATGGGCCGCGATCCCGGCGTCATCTACCAAGAACTCGCGCACGAGTTCGGCGAGCCGGTCTATGAACGCGTCGAAGCGCCAGCCACTCCGGAACAGAAGAAACTGTTGGCGCGACTATCACCCCAGCAGGTTAAGCTCACCGAGCTGGCCGGCGAAAAGATCCAGACTGCACTTACCCAAGCACCGGGCAACGGCGCTCCTATTGGCGGCTTGAAAGTGGTGGCCGCCAACGGATGGTTTGCGGCGCGTCCGTCCGGCACTGAAAATATCTACAAAATTTATGCCGAGAGCTTCCGGGGAGCGGATCATCTGCTCCGCCTCTTGGCGGAAGCCCAGACAACGATTGATGATGCTTTGGCAGTGTCCCCACAGAAGCTGGAGAGTCCGTCGGGGCCAAAAATGAACGAGAAAGTATGACCAAACAAGCACACGCCAGCCATTCAGCGTCCATCCCTCCACACAAGGAAGTTGGGGTGGTCGATTCCCTTGCCGAGCTGGTCTTGGATCTGCATGGGAAGCACATCGCCGAGGCGCCGGATGCGGCGGCCGCTTATGAGGTGGGCAGCTTTTCCCAGCGGGGGTGGGCGGAGTGGAGCGGCCGCTACCGAGACGATATCCGCCGCTTCTGGCGGGGCGACGATGGAATGCTCGGTTCGTTTGCCAGCCGCATCGGCGGTAGTACCGACATTTATGCCAAGTCAGACAAATGTCCCAAGTGCAGGATCAATTTCGTCACCTGTCACGATGGCTTCACCTTGAATGATCAGGCTAGTCA
>Ga0163154_10002312_pt1 | contig 28077 bp, 31 predicted proteins | sample OliLakLV19MP9P1_FD_148649 | JGI IMG/M metagenome (GOLD analysis project Ga0163154, IMG submission 148649) | Freshwater microbial mat bacterial communities from Lake Vanda, McMurdo Dry Valleys, Antarctica - Oligotrophic Lake LV.19.MP9.P1 | ecosystem: Environmental > Aquatic > Freshwater > Lake >... | reverse complement strand
TAAATACAAGAATAAAACTATTAAAGAGGCAAGCATATGGTTTCAGATTATTTACCAATATGCGCCATAGGCTGTTAGCAGCTTTCTCGAATTAAATTTAGCTGTTCACCACTTATATGGAAGAGCCCAGGATTACAAAGTACCCAGGGGCACTGGGAAACGTCAACGCTTGGGGAGAGCATAGCCCCTACGACAGAGGCGCAATCCGATGTTGCAAGCTGACTCGTGGAACCAAGAGCTGGGCGGTACCACCCAGCTATCCCCCGGCTTTAGCCGTGGGGAGTGTCAACCAGCACTCTTGTAGCACAAGCTCTGAATGGTTGCAGTTACGGTTGCACTGAGTCTAGTGGTAGAAGGTGCGTCCGGCGTAATAGCTGTTTTTGGTGTGGGCTTCGGCTTCAGCCTGGGTCATCAAGGGTTGCCAAATGGGCTGGGGGCTGTCCTGATTGTCGCCGTGAAAAGTGTCTGGGGTACGCCGGGACCCAGGCAGAAACGCTACAGTGTCGTTACGGTTTTGGAAATGGGTGTGGTCCTGACCAAGGTTTTTGATACCCAAGCGGGCTTTGAATATTTTTGGCAGGGCCTACGCAAGTCGGGGATCATCAAGGCGCGGGCTTTGTACCACGGACGGACCCGGCGTTTTCGGGTGGATGTGCCCTGTGACCAGGACCTAGAATCCCTCATCGCCCTAGAGACTGAAGCCCGCCGTCTCGAACAACAGGCGTTACAACTCGAACAACTCTGGGGCCTAGACCGCCGTTTACTCGAAGACTAGGGCACCTCGCCCACGTAGACCTGCTCCCCCTGGAAGTCCCAGGTCACGGTCGTCTGCTCAAAAAAGGGCAGCCCCAAAACCATATCCATCTCTCCCAATAAGTCCGTCTCGACCACCAATACTTGCGGCGGGTTGAAGCGTAGGTAGAGCTTGCCTAGGCGGATCTTCAACAGACGATTGACCCTCTTGACCTGCGGTGGACTTCCCGGTGCCGGGTCTAAATCCTCGGGGCGTACCCCTAAGCCCTCCGCCGTTGTGGACCGCAACCAGATAAAGGGCGTACCACTGTCCAACTGGGTCCGGTAGGTGGGAGCCTTCCCTAACAAAATAGTCTGGCCCACAGTGGGTAAAGCGATCGCTGAACTGTAGATAAGGGGATTGAGGATCAAGGCGGGACGCGAACCGACCAGACTAAGGGAGACGCGCTTGATGCCCGGGAACATCCCTGGACGCAATCCGAGTACTCCCTGAGCCAAGTAGCGTTTGACGGTCTCGACGACACTGGGGGCGGGGCCTTCGAGGGAGCTGGCGAGGAGGAGGGGGACTTTTCGTTGCCAGTCACCCAGGGTTAAGGCTAGATCGACGACCGCGCCTTGTACTTGTCCGCCGTCGGTGTAGCTGAGTCGGCTCGTGGGTCCCTGGCGGTTGACGAGGGCGGGGTGGCCTTGGCTGGGGTCCAACCAACTCTGGGCACTCCCGGTCGCCAAAATCAAGCTGGTATTTTTTCCCTCAATCTGGATATCAAGGACATAGAGGGTGGTAGTGCGGTCCTGGAGGATGCGGACTGGGAGTCTGACCTCCGCTAGGGTCTGACCTTGACTCGGCAGGGCTAACCAACTCGTCAACCCCACCAGCAATGTCCCGCGTCTTTTCATAGGATGATTTAACCATGAGTAGCCCCCGCACGCTGTTAAAACGGCTTGACTACACCCCGGCTCTCGCCTGTTCAAATTTGGAGAAATCCATACCAACGCTCTCAAACTCCTACTAAAGCAAGAGCAGCTCCTGTTGTACTAAGTTCATCTCCTGTTTGAGCAAGTACACACCCCACGGAGGACGACCCAGTTGGTTTTGAACAGTGGGCTGATGAGTGGGGAGGCTAGCGGGCATATTTGACTCATCACATCTCGGGTTTGGGTAGCGTCTTGTCGTCCCGGCACCTAGCTAGCGGGAGGGTCTTGCCGGAATTCACCTTGGTAATGCGCTTATCTTTGGCGTTCGTCTCGACATTCAAACACGCGCAGCCGTAACCGTAACCGTTGGACCGAGTTTGCACATACTGTTTGTCATAGAAATTAGGGATGAACCAATGACGATGGCGGACCAGAGACCTTTAAGCGCACTGCACAGGCTTTAAGTTCGGGTTGGTGGGAACTCGGATCGAGGGCGGGGTGGGTGAGGGCATTGGCTTCGCTGGCCTCAGCCCACAATAATCCCCAGTGCATCGGAACAAAAAGGACACCAAGAGGAATGGCGGCAGTAATACGGACGGGGAAGTAGGCGCGGCCCCGGCGTGATTGGACCTCGACCCAGTCCTCTTCCTTGAGGTTGAACTGGGCTGCATCCTGGGGATGGATCTCGATAAAGGGCGTGGGGTGCATTTTTCGGATCTTCTCAATCCGTCCCGTGCGCGTTTGGGTGTGCCAGTGTCCGTAGAGTCGTCCGTTAGTCAAGATGAAGGGGAACTCCGTATCTGGGGGTTCCGCGAGACCGTGGGGGTGTTGAGCCGCGAAATGGGCACGACCGTCCGGGGTGTGGAATTTCAAGTCGGTATAGAGACGAGCCGGCGGCTGGGGACCCGTGAGGGGGCAGGGCCAACGTTGGGGACCTTGCTGTAACTGAGCATGGTTAATCCCGGTCATGTCACAGGGGCGGCCCTCGGTTAGCTGGACAAATTCAGCAAAGACTTCGCTGGCTTGGGTAAAGGGGAACTGGACGGCAAAACCTAACCGACGGCCCACCTCCGCAAAGATCGCCCAATCGTCGCGGGCCTCGCCCCTAGGCGGCTGGAAGGCTGGACAGAGGGTGACGTAGCGTTCGGAGTTGGTCATAACCCCGGTTTTTTCGCTCCACTGGGTCGCCGGCAGTAATAGGTGGGCGTAGGCCGTGGTTTCCGTCGGGTCATAACAGTCTTGGTAGACCGTGAAGGGGGATTGACTAAGGGCACGTTTCGTCCGCTCTAGGTCGGGCATACTCACGGCGGGGTTGGTGGCGGCGATCCAGAGTAGGCCGACCGCCCCGGCTTCGAGTCCCAAAATCATCTCCCAGACATTGCGCCCCGGCCTGGGTGAAATTCGTCCGGCTGGTAGCCCCCAGAATTGCTCCACCCGTGCCCGGTGCTGGGGTTCCTTCACAGAGCGATAACCCGGTAATAGGTGCGACAAACCTCCCGCCTCCCGCCCACCCATGGCATTCGGCTGGCCCGTCAAGGAAAAAGGACCCGCTCCCGGTCGTCCAAGCTGCCCCGTCAACAGATGTAGATTAATCAGGGCACGGACTTTGAGCGTCCCCTCGCTGGATTGATTCATCCCCATGGACCAGAGCGAGAGCACTCGCTCAGCTTGGCCCCAAGTGTGGGCGCAGGTAATTAAATTGTCAATGGGGATCTGACATCGTTCACTGACCACGGCGGGCGGATAGTGGCGGAGGATTTCCTTGAGTTCCGCGAAACCCTGGGTATGAGCTTGGATAAAAGATTCTTTGATGTAGCCAAACTCCAACAGTAAGTAGCCGATGCCGTGCAGCAACTCGATATCTGTTCCCGGTTGAATGGCCAAGTGTAAATCGGCGGCGGCGGCGGTGGGTGTACGGCGAGGATCGACCACGATGAGCTTGGCTTGGGGATTCTGGCGTTGGTGCTTGGCGAGACGATTAAAAATAATGGGATGACATTCGGCGGTATTGGTGCCGATTAAAAAAGCACAATCACTTATCTCTAGGTCGTCATAACAGCAAGGAGGACCATCGGCCCCAAAACTCTGCTGGTAGCCTGAGACCGCTGAGGACATACACAGGCGCGAGTTAGCATCGAAATTATTGGTTCCGAGACAGCCCTTCATCAATTTTTGAGCCGTGTAATAGTCCTCAGTACAAAACTGCCCGGACCCGTACAGACAAAGCCCATCGGGTCCCTGGGTCTCTAGCACCTGTTGAATTCGTCGGACTAACAAGCTCAACGCCCCCTCCCAACTCAGACGGCGGAAGGGTTGGTCCAAGCGTTCACGGAACATGGGGTAGAGGAGACGGTCCTTGTCCAAGGATTCGAGGATGGTCGCGCCCTTGACACAGACCATGCCCTGATTAGAGGGGTGGTTACGGTCGCCCCGGACGCGCTGACCCAGGACCTCCAGACCACAGCCCACCCCGCAGTAAGGACAGAGGGTTCTAATCGGTTCCATCAGTCCACGAGGGCCGGGTCGCCCGCTCGTTCGTATAAAAAGGTCATCACTTGGTTACGGAGGGTGTAGTAAGCAGGGTCTTCGAGGATGTCAGCACGGGAGCGGGGCCGGGGGAAGTTCACGTCCAGGATTAACCCAATCGTCGCCTCCGGTCCATTGGTCATCAATACAATCCGGTCAGCCAGCAAGATCGCCTCATCAATCTCATGGGTAATCATCAAAACCGTCGTCCGGTCAGCTTCCCACAGTTTCAACACCTCGTCCTGCATCTCTTCCCGGGTCAGCGCGTCCAAGGCACCAAAGGGCTCATCCAAGAGGAGAACTTTGGGGCGAATTGACAGGGCGCGGGCGAGGGCAACCCGTTGTTTCATCCCGCCGGAGAGCTCACCGGGCTTCTTGTGGGCGTTGGCAGTGAGACCGACTAGCGCAATGTAACGGTCAGCGATTTCTTTTTTCTCAGCCTCGGTACCGGAGAGAGCCGCATTGATTCCCAGCAAAACGTTCTCGTAGGCCGTCAACCAAGGCAAAAGTGAATAGTTCTGGAAAACCACCATCCGGTCGGGTCCGGGTTCGTAGACTTCCTTGCCCTCCAGGATCACGCCCCCAGTCGTCGCCCGACTCAGCCCCGCCACCATATTCAAAAGGGTAGACTTCCCGCAACCAGAGTGACCCAAGAGCGCGACAAACTCCCCCCGTTTAATCTTGAGCGCGACATCCTTGAGGACCACATAGGGACCCTTGGGCGTCGGGAATGACTTAGTGATGTAACTCAGTTCTAGGTAAGACATGGCGTTCCTCGGTGAAGGCCCCTCCGCCCCACAGGGTGGGGGACCAAGGCCAAAGGCGTAAGCAGAAGACAGCAGAGCATTTTAGTTCTTGCTCCCCAGTTCGTGAACTTGTATCTAGCGGCTGCTCTAGCTTTGTCCCCCCATTCATGGGGGCTAGGGGGCTTCTTAGCTCAAGCGACCGCAGAAGCAGTCTGCATAAATGTCAGGGGGTCGGCGGGGTCGAGGCGGGAGCCGTCGGGGAGGACGAGGGGCTGGTAGCTGGCGGCGGGGAGCTTGTGACCCAACTCGGTACAGGCTTGTTGGAAGACATCCTCGCGGTACACCCGGTCCAACACCTCGCGCCAGTGGGGCGGGAAGGGGAGTAGTTCCCAGCGCGCCATCTGGGTCAATACCCACAACTGCTCAGTCCGGTTGGTCGGGGCAAAGAACACATTAAAGTCCGGTAGTTGCGCGGTTCGTCCGAATCCATAGTCGTAGGACCCCGAGAGTCCCTGGGCCGTGTACTCGCTGTTGACGTAGGCTTTGGCCCCGATGAGACGGCTCACCTCCGCGCGGTTGGCCCGGTCCTCACAAAAAAGACAGGCTTCAACTAGGGCTTTGACGAGGGCGAGTTGGGTCTGGGGATAACGGGCCGCCCAGGACTCCTTGAGACCCAAGACTTTTTCAGGGTGTCCGGGCCAGAGGTCCAGGTCTGTCACCGGGACAAAGCCAATCCCTTCTTGGACCGCCCGGGTATTCCAGGGTTCGCCCACGCAGTAACCATCAATGTTCCCCGCCTGGAGGTTCGCGACCATCTGGGGCGGCGGGATGACGACTAGGTTCACATCCCGGTCTGGGTCAATGCCACCGCCCGCTAGCCAGTGCCGCAGCAACAGGTTATGCATCGAAGTGGGATGGACGATGCCCAGGGTATGACGTTTGCCAGAACGGTCCTCCGTCAAATAACGTTTGAAATCGGCGCGGGTACGGACGCCCTCCTCCCAGAAACGGCGGCTCAGGGTGATGGCGTTGCCGTTGCGCGAGAGGGTCATGGCACTGATGAGCGGTACGGATTCGCGCTTGAAGGCTTCAGCGAGAGGCATCCCGGCGACCATTTGGGCACCGTCGAGTCGGTCTTCCAGGACCCCGGCGAGAATCGCTTTCCAACTCGGTTCCCGCGAGAGGGTGACGGTCAGCCCGTGTTTTATGAAAAATCCTTTCTCTTGGGCAATCACCAAGGGCGCACAATCCGAGAGCGGCACAAAACCGAGGGTGAGCGCGGCTTTCTCTAGGCCACTCCCAGCCTTGACCACGGGCACGGTTTTCGTGGCGGTCTGTTTTTTCGCCTGACTCAGGTAATAAAGTAATTCGTTGCGCTGACGGTAATAGTTGGGGTTGTTGATAACGACGAGTCGTTCGCGGGGCCGGGGTAACTCGACGGTCATGGTATCGGCAACTTTCGCGGCGGGACCATTGCTCATCATCACAATCCGGTCTGATAAAAGGAGGGCTTCCTCGACATCGTGGGTCACCATGACCACGGTGATCCGGTGCGCCTCCCAGATCTTGAGCAGTTGCTCCTGTAAACGGCCGCGCGTTAGGGCATCCAGGGCACCGAAGGGTTCATCTAACAATAGAACCTTGGGCCGAGTTGCTAGGGCACGGGCCAGACCCACCCGTTGCCGCATCCCACCGGAAATCTGCTGGGGTTTCTTGTCGGCAGCGGCTTGTAACTGGACCAAGGCAATGTGTTCCTCGACAAGGGCCGTGCGCTCACTTTCGGAAAGTTGGTCGTGGACCGCATTCACCGCCAGGGCAATGTTTTGGCGCACGGTCAGCCAGGGTAACAAGGAGTGATTTTGAAAAGCCACCATCCGGTCAGGTCCCGGCCCCGTAATCGGTTTCCCCTCTAGCAGAATCCGGCCTGATGTGGCGAGTCCCAAACCCGCCACCATATTGAGGACCGTGGACTTACCGCAGCCGGAGTGCCCAATCAGCGAAACAAACTCTCCCTCAGCAATCTGGAGGTTGACTCCCCGCAAGGCCTCATAGACCCCGGTGCCCGTGGTGAAAATCTTACCCGCGTTCTGAATCTCTAGAAACGCCATCGCTATTACTCCGAGACGACCAAGACTTTACCCAGGTAATACACCAGCCGATCCAGGGCAAACCCGACCAACCCGACGTAGACCACCGCCAGAATGATGTCACTCATGCGCGAACTATTGTAAGAGTCCCAGATGAAGAAACCAATTCCCACCCCGCCCGTGAGCATCTCCGCCGCCACAATCGCCAACCACGCTAACCCCACCGCAATCCTGAGCCCGGTGAAGATGTAGGAGGCCGCTGACGGGAGCAGGATACTGAAGAAATAAGTAGCCCGCGAGAGCTTGAGGACACTCGCCACGTTGCGGTAATCCTGGGGGGTCTGCATTACGCCCACCGCCGTGTTGAGGATGATGGGCCAGACCGCCGTAATAAAGATGACAAAAATCGCCCCCGGTTCCGCTTGGTTAAGTGCGGCTAGCGCAATTGGCAACCAGGCCAAGGGCGGGACCGTCCGCAACACCTGCACGATGGGGTCCACCGCGATCCGCAGGGGCTTAACGGTACCAATCAAAATCCCCACACTCACCCCCACCACCGCCGCCAGGGTATAGCCGAGGGCCACCCGTTGCAAACTGGAGAGCAACTGCCAGCCCAAGCCCTTATCGTTGGCTCCCCGGTCAAAGAACGGGTCCACAATCAAGGGCAGCGTATCGGTAATCACCTGCACTGGGCCAGGAATTTGTCCGGTCTTCCCCGCCGCGCTCAGTAATTGCCACGCTCCCAAAAAGACCCCGAGGGCCAACAGGGGCAATAGCACATAGGTAGCGCGTTCCCACCATTCTTGGAGGGCGGGGTTCGGCTGGGATTCAACGCTCAGGGGTCGTACAACCTCGTTCGTCATCTGGGTTTCCTCAGGGTAGGGTGATTGGGGACGAGGGGAGATTTAGACTAATTTTTTGATTTTGACGGCCTTGAGATAGGCTTCGGGGTTCGCTGGGTCGAACTTGATGCCATCAAAGAACTTCTCCACGCCCCTGGAGTTGCCCTTGGGTCCCGCTTGACCAATAGACTTCGCGGCCTCCCGCCAGAGGTCCTGACGGTTGACGGCGGCGACTAGTTTTTTGCCATCGGTGCTGGTGGGCAGGACCCCCCAACGGATGTCCTCGGTGATGAACCAGAGGTCATGGCTGGGATAGGGATAGGAGGCATTGTTGGCCCAGAACTTCATAATGTGCGGACTATTGCGCTCAATCGGACGACCATCGCCGAAGTCAAAGATCCCTTTGTAACGGGCGACGATATCAGCAACGGGCGCGTTGATCCACTGACGGCTAGAGACAATGCGGGAGAGTTCGTCTTTATTTTCGGCCTTGTCCGCCCAGAGTTGCGCCTCTTGGACTGCCATCAAAATCGCTTTGCTGGCCTTGGGATATTTGTCCACGTAGGCAGCCCTGACGACCAAGGACTTCTCTGGGTGGTTATTCCAGAGTTGCCCGGTGGTGAGCGCGGTGTAGCCGACCTGTTGGTTAATCAACTGCTGGTTCCAGGGCTCCCCCACACAGAAAGCATCGGTTACGCCCGTCTTCATGTTGGCGACCATCTGGGGGGGAGGAACGGTGACTACTTTTAAGTCGGTGTCGGGGTTGATCCCGCCCGCTGCCAACCAATAGCGAAGCCAGGCCCAGTGGGTCCCGCCGGGGAAGGTCTGGGCCACGGTAATGGGGTCGCCACTGGCCTTGGCCTGCTCAGCGACGGCTTTCATCGGCGCACTGTTGAGGCCCAGTTTGAGCGGTTTGTACTTGTTGGAGACGGAGATAGCCTGACCATTGATGTTGAGACGGGCCAGGATGTACATCGGAATTTTGCGGCTGCCCTTGGTAATCGCGCCATTGCTGATGAGATAGGCCATCGGGGTCAAGAGGTGTGCCCCGTCAATCCCACCACCCTCTGAGCCGAGTTCTAAATTGTCGCGGGATGCGCCCCAAGAAGCCTGTTTGAGGACCTCGACATCTTTCATGCCGTACTTCTCGAAGTAGCCCTTTTCTTTGGCAATGACGAGGGGGGCACAATCACTAAGGGCCACGAAACCCAAGCGGGCCTTGGTGGTCTCGGGGGCATCGGCGGCGTTGACATAGCCCGGAGCCAAAAGCGTAGCTCCAGCGGTCAAAATTAGTTCCCGGCGGGTCAAAGGACGAGGTGATTCCAACAAGGTCGTATCCTGTAATACTTATCCCCTAGGAAACACGCTCTCTCGGTTGTGAAATGTATTGCGTGATACCTAAGGATGGATGCAAGAGTTATTCGTTATCGTTCTGATAGCGAAACAGCATAAAACAGCCTCCGCTCCCAGTGTCTCCCCACGGATGAACAGATAGACAGGAATAATTTCTATTACTTTGAGCGAGTGAGCCGATTGTGCTGTCTACCGCGAGGTATAAAAAGATGTCTAATTTGCTAGTGCCCCTAGTAGTGAGTCAAGCCGACAGTAAACTGGTCTGAATTGATTTTTCCTGGACAAATCAATTCAGACCAGTGATTCGCTGCATTGAGGAAGCATAACAACCTTAGCTTCCCAGCCAGCTACTGAGATTTTGTACTTTAAGTCAGCTTGCTATATTGAGAGGCTGAATCCGGTTAATCTACCTATCCCCATGCCCCGTCCTCCCGCCCACAAAAAACAAGTCAGCCGCGCTGTCGAGGTCCTGCGTCGGCTCAAGGAACATTATCCTGAGGCCCCCTGCTCCTTAGATTACCAAAGCCCCGTTCAACTCCTGGTGGCAACTATCCTCTCGGCCCAATGCACCGATGAGCGGGTGAATCTCGTCACGCCCCACCTCTTTGCTCGGTTCCCGGATGCGCGGGGTTTGGCTCAGGCTGACTTGGGTGAACTCGAAATCCTGGTGCGCTCCACGGGGTTTTACCGTAACAAGGCCCGCAATATCCAGGGCGCGGCGCAAAAAATTATGACTGATTTCGCCGGAGAGGTGCCCCGGACGATGATGGAACTATTGACACTGCCCGGGGTCGCCCGCAAAACCGCAAACGTTGTCCTCGCCCACGCCTACGGTATTAACGGTGGGGTAACCGTGGATACGCATGTGCGCCGTCTGAGTAATCGGTTAGGCTTCACCATCACTCAGGACCCGGTCAAAATTGAACAAGACTTGATTAAACTACTCCCCCAACCCGATTGGGAAAACTGGTCTATCCGCCTCATCTACCACGGCCGCGCCGTCTGTAATGCCCGTCGTCCTGCTTGCGAACGTTGTTTCCTAATTGATATTTGCCCTGGAGCCATCCTGCCCGTCAATCAGGGGGAATCGCTCTAAACTTGAGTAGGATTAACTCCAATATCATCCCTTTAACATTGATATTCCTGGGGTATTTCTAGCAAATGAGTGCCAGATGAAAACCGATACCCTCTTTTACGTCATCTTCCAGCAAGCCCCCGCCGTCTTCTTCCAAGCCATCGGACGGGATGAAGATATAGCGGCACACTACGAGTTTGTTTCGGTGGAGGTCAAGCAGCGCAGCTTTCGCATTGATGGTGTCTTCCTGCCCAAGCTTGCTACCGAGCCTATCTACTTTGTCGAGGTGCAGTTCCAGTATGATGCGCTGCTCTATGCCCGCTTCTTCACTGAGGTGTTGTTATATTTAGACAAGTCCCCGCTCAGCAACGATTGGCACGGGGTTCTGCTTTTTCCCACCCGCGCCCTAGACCCGGTGCTAGAGCCCAAGAGCCGCCGCTACCAAGAACTACTTGCCCCGAGTCGGACCACCCGGCTGTACTTGGACGAACTAGCAATAGTAGCTCCTGAGTCACCGGGGTTGAGCTTGCTTTACCTAGTAGTGGAACAGGAGAACACCGCCGGGATGAGTGCGCGACGCTTGTTAGCCCAGAGCCGTCAGCGCGGGGAGCAATTTCATCAAGAAATGTTAGAACTAGTGGAAGCGGTATTGGTGAGTAAGTTTCCGCGCAAGACTCGACAGGAGGTGCTGACGATGCTCAACATTGACTTGAATGTACTGAAACAGACGCGCTTCTACCAAGAAGTCTTACAAGAAGGTAAGGAAGAAGGCCGGGAAGAAGGCCAGCGGCAAATGTTAATTGGCTACTTGAGCCGCAAGTTCGGTCCTTTGCCTAGCGAGGTGAGTCAGGCTTTATCAGCCATCACCGAGGCCCAACAGTTAGAAGATTTACTAGAACAAGCAATCGCGGCCCCAACGCTGCCAAGCTTTCACCAAGCTCTTCTGTCAGCTAGCTAATCCCGACGGCCCAGGAAGTTGGCAAGGACAGGGACTAAACCGATGAAACCATCCTCTTGGGGGTAGTGTCCGGCATCCAGGAGCTTGGTGAATTCACCGTCCTTGAGGATACGGGCAGTTTCTTGACCCAGACTAAGGGGGAGCCAGGGGTCTTGGTCGCCCCAGGCAACAAGGACGGGTTGGGTCCAAGTTTTGAGACCCGTAGTAATCTCCGGGAGGGCTTGGGCGAGTTGGAGGTTGCGGATGGTGGCGACCAAGGCTTTCCCGGCGGCAGAGCTTTTGAGGAAGGGACGACGGTAAACCTCTAAGTCCGCATCGGGGATCTGGTACTTACTCCCCGCTTCCAGAGTCCGGTCAACCAAGATGGGGTCCTGGGTCAACATCTCCCCGAGTAATGGCAACCCCCACTGCTGCATTGACCAGGGTAGTTTTGCGGCACCGAGAGGCGCATTGAGGATGACCAAGCGGCGCACTTGGTCAGGATGGGCTAGGGCATACTGAATGCCCACAGAACCAAGAAATCCCTGGACGACCAGATGAAAAGGAGCCAGTTCTAGCGTCTGGACAAAGGCGGCAAGGGCAGTCAGGAAAGCAGCAGGAGTGTAGCCAAAAGCTTTGGGTTCCGGTTTGCTCGATAGGCCCGACCCAATCCAGTCCGGGGCCACACAGCGATGCCCGCGCTCGGCAATTCCCGGCAGGACTGCCCGCCAACTGTAACCCTGGGCAGGTAGACCGTGGAGGAACAAGACTGGGGCGAGGTCTGAGGGTCCGAGGGGTACGGCTTCACGATAGAACCAAGACAAGGGACCCACTTCAATCAAGTGTTGGCTATTCACAGGGCATCCAATTTTTTTGAGCTTACTGCCCACCGGCAGCCGGGGCAAGTCCCAGAACTGAGCGGAGACGAGCAACCACGCGATGCCAAGTGTAATTTGCCGCGTGCGCAGGTCCCCGCGTCTGTGCCTGGGTGACGAAATCAGGGCAGGTCATAACTTTGTTCATCTGGACCACCAAGTGTTCAAGATCGGGTGCCAAAAACCAAGTGGGGGTCTGGTCCGGCTGCATCGTCTGGCTGAGGGTACTGGTTACATAAAGGGTGGCATCGGGATGGGTAAAGTCATCGGTGGCTCCGCCCTGGGTACAGATGACCGGCAGGCCGCAGGCCATGGCCTCCAGCACAGGCAAGTTGAAACCTTCGGCGCGATAGGGCGAAACGTAGACATCGGCGGCCTGATATAATTCGGCGCACTGCTTAAACGTTAAAGTTGCCCCGTAATAAGTCAGGCGCGGGGTCACAAGTTGTCGTTCTTGTACCGTCAAGGTCTGCATGATATTGGCAAGATATTGCTGTGAGGCATAGAGCGCGTCGGAACCCTTCAACACCAACCGCGCCTCTGGGTTAACTGTGGCAACTGCGGCAAATGCTTTTAACAACAAGTCAATCCCTTTGTTACTGGTCATGGCCCCGATGTGCAAAAAAATAAACCCTTGCCAACCTAGGTCCTTGCGTAACTTCTGGCGTTTGTAAGAATTGGCAGGCTTATGGATTTTAGGGTCAATACCGTGGGGGACTACCACCACCCGTTCAGCGTCAGCTCCTTCGTGCAAGAAGCCGGAGCGGGACCACTGCGAGGGCGTGATAATAGTTGCCTGAGAGTTGCGGTAAGCCTGAATAAATGGCTGGTTGCCCGTCATGTAGATGCGCGGCACCATGCGGCCCTCTGCCGTTCCAAACACCCAGACTCGCTCTCCCCTCGTGGGTAGGGTGTAGGGAAAACCAATTCGATAGGTGGGCGCAATAAGATTTAAGGGGGGGGCGGGAATACGCTTAAGCGTAGATTCACTCGCGGTATCAAACAAGCCTAGGGTAGATTGCCAGTTGGGATTGTAAAAAGGTAAATCACGGTGAAAAACCTGTAACCCCGGCTGCCTGACCAATTCCAACAGTTGAAACTGGTTAACGACGGCGTAGGAGTGAGCGATGAAACGCCAACCCTCGATCAGTAATGACCCGTCACTGCCCAAATTCATGACCCTAGCTGAGAAGACCATACCATTTCTTAGAATTAGTGCATGATTTAGGCGTTGAGATACTCTAAAGAAAATAATTGAGGGTCTGGCGATGATTGGGTACTCGCACTACTCATGAATGAGGATGCTGGGATGCTCAAGGCCCTGAGGGAAAAGCAAACTGAGCTTGCTAATAGAGAGAACCCTTTACCAAGAGCGGCGTAAAACCCCTAGCTTTAGCTATGGGGATATAAGCCGTATCAGCCAATGGCGCATAGGATAGCTAAGCGACAAATTTCAGCTTAAATAAACTATAATAGTAGTATGTTAGTCCTTGAGTCAAAGTTAGTCGCCACCTCTGAGCAGTTCGCCTTAATTGATGAGGCGATCCGCACCTTCCAATTCATCCGTAATAAAGCCTTGCGCTATTGGATAGATACTAAGGGTGCTACTAAGTATGATCTTAACAAACAATGTGCGATTCTTGCCAAAGAGTTTGAATGGGCTAATAAACTAAACTCGATGGCAAGACAATCCGCAGCCGAACGAGCATGGTCGGCAGTCTCCAGCTTCTTTGACAACTGTAAAAAGAACATTGTGGGCAAGAAAGGCTATCCCAAGTTCCAAAAAGATAACCGCTCCGTTGAATATAAAACTACCGGATGGAAACTATCGGATGAGCGTAGATTTTTAACGTTAACGGATGGGTTTGGAATAGGTAAGCTCAAGCTGCTAGGGACTAGAGATTTGAGGATGTACAGCAAAGAACAGATTAAGCGTGTACGGCTAGTGCGTCGGGCCGATGGCTACTATGCTCAGTTTTGTGTAGACATTGAGCGCAAAGAAGATTTGACCCCCACCGGCAAAACAATTGGCTTGGATATGGGGCTTACCAGTTTTTACACTGACTCCACCGGGGTCAAGGTAGAAAACCCCCGTTACCTGCGTAAAGCTGAAAAGCAACTCAAACGGGCGCAACGGCGGGTGAGTAAAAAGGCTAAAGGCAGCAAGAATCGTATCCAAGTGAGGAAGCGGCTAGGCCGTCAACACTTGAAAGTCTCCAGGCAGCGTAAAGATTTTGCTATAAAAACGGCAAGGTGCGTAATCCAGTCTAACGACTTGATAGCCATTGAGGACTTGAAAGTGCGGAACATGGTCAAGAACCATCACTTAGCCAAGTCCATTAGTGATGCTAGTTGGTCAATGTTCAGAACATGGTTGGAATATTACGGCAAAGTGATGGGGCGGATAGTGATTGCTATGGCACCCCACTACACCAGCCAAGAATGTTCTAGCTGCCATGCCATTGTGAAAAAGTCGTTATCTACGCGCACCCATACTTGTCAGTGTGGCTGTGTACTAGACCGTGACCACAATGCAGCCTTGAATATTCTGGCAGCAGGATTACAAAGTACCCAGGGGCACTGGGAAACGGCAACGCTTGGGGAGAGCATAGCCCCTACGATAGAGGCGCAATCCGATGTTGCAAGCTGACGCGTGGAACCAAGAGCTGGGCGGTACCGCCCAGCTATCCCCCGGCTTTAGCCTGGGGGAGTGTCAACAAGCACCTAGCCCAAGTTCTCAGTAGGTCAAATCAGACCCTTGCGCTCTGGACTAAATAGCGAAAAACCCGCCACTAGAGCGGGTTTCAAAGTTTGGGCGATATTGGAATTGAACCAATGACTCCCACCGTGTCAAGGTGGTACTCTACCTCTGAGTTAATCGCCCAGGTTATTCAGTGTGCCACACAATAGCTCTGACCGCTAGGGCCGACGGTTCTGGAGTTGGCGGACCTGGAACTCCAGTTGCTCAATGCGGGCCTTGAGGACTTCGAGTTCCGACTGGGTGGGGACTTCTAGGTCCTTGAGGGCGACTTTGACCTGTTTGCGGAACTGGTCCTCTAGGTTGCCCTGTTCCTCACGGATACGGACGACCATATCGTCCAGGAATTGTTTGGCATCCTCCGGGTCCAAGCGGCCTTCGATGACGCCTTTATCCAGGGTCTTCTTGATGCTGTCGAGGACGGCGGAGGTCGCGCCCACGCCCAAGAGCAGTAGTTGTTTGAGTACGGTGTTGCTGTCCATAGTTCCTAGCTTACTCGGTCTGTCGGGTCTGGCTCCAGTAGACCCAACAGGGGGACGACGCCCACCCAATCGGCATGAACCTCCGGGACCAAGGCTTGCACAAAGGGAATCAAAATATCTTGCCCCTCAGTCTGGACCACCAATAGATCCTGAGCACCCGTGTTGATGACATCACTAATCGTCCCGATGGTGAGCCCAGTGTCCAAACGGCGGACTTCTAATCCCACGAGGTCGCTGACCAGAAATTCCCCAGCTTCAAGATGTGGACGCTCCGCCAAAGGTACAAAAAGTTGTGCTCCCAGCAGGGCTTCGGCTTGGTTACGGTCGGTAATGCCCTCTAGCCGGACGAGGTAACTGCCTTGGTGGGGGCGGCCCCCAAGCAGTTTTACCGATTGTTCCTCCCCTCGGGCCGTGACTAGCCGACGGCTTCCCACGCGGGTTAAGCGTTCCGGGAAATCGGTTTCGGACTTGACCTTAAGCTCACCTCGGATACCGTGGGCACCTGCCACCCGACCTACTAACACCCATTCATTCACGACAAGACTCCTTCTTGCTGCACACCCTGTAACACGGGTAAAAGGGCCGCGAGCTCAGCTTGGCTTAAGGAAATACCCTCACGACTGGGTTTCCAGGTCTCCTCCTTGCTATCCCACCAAAAAGTACGCAGATGGAGGCGGGTTTTACCCCGGTAGGCAGAGACGTAGAGCCGGATCTGTTCGCGGGCAGACTCACGCAGGATGAGCGGGGCCGTTTCGGTGGGATGGGTCATCTCAGGTCCACCGCCACCCGGTGTCCACAGGCAATTCCCGAAAAAGCGACCGCATTGAGTCCCTGACCAGGGAATGTGCTATCCCCGACACAGTAAAGCCCAGGGACCGCCGTGCGATTGAAGGGCATCCCCACCAGTCCGAGGGGAGTCCCACGGGGGATGGGGCCATAGGTCCCGTCCACTCGGCCCAGGAAACGGCGGTGGGTGCGGGGCGTACCGACTTCTTGGAAGACAATCGCCTCCTTAAGACCGGGCAGAATTTGACTCACGCGGTGAATAATCTGGTCAGCCCAAGCTTGTTTTTGTTGGGCATAGGCAGCCGGGTCTAGACCCCGCCAAGCGTCCATGGCAGTCGGGCTGAAGGCATGGATGATATGGCGGTCCGGTGGAGCCAGACTGGGATCAAGCAGGGTCGGAATCGAGACAAAAACCGTCCCCAGAGCCGCCTCCAGGTCCGCCCAACGGTCCAACAAAATATGATGGACATCCGTGCCCACGGGGATCAAGCTCTGGTAGACCCCCAGATGCAAACTCAAGAAACTAGCAGACTTCTGGTAACGCTGCTGCCAGCCGCGCTCAGCCCCGGGGATCTCATCGGCGGTGAGGAGCCGTCCAAAAGTGTCCCAGCGTGTGGCATTCGAGACCACTGCTTGGGCCATCAGGGTCTCCCCGGTGGCGAGTTGCACCCCCACCGCCTGCTTACGCCCGTTGAGGAGGACGCGCTTGACATGGGCACCGTAGCGAATTTGGCTACCCAGGCGGGTGATACCGCGCTCTAGAGCCAAGGCAATCTGCCCTACCCCGCCCACTGGGTAGTTGATGCCCCCGTAGTGGCGGTCAGAGAAGACCATCCCAGCATTAATCATCGGGGTCCGGGCAGCGGGGACGACCGACCAGCAATAGCATTCCATATCAATAAACCGTAAGAGTTCCAGGTCGCGGATATATTTTCGTGCAACTCCGCCGACATTCAAGGGCAAATAACGGGCTAACCCCAGACAAGCCCCTGGATTCTGCAAAAAAGTCCGCGTCAAGTAACCAATTTCTTCTAAAGAAAGTAACTCCATGCTGTTGAGATAGTTGAAGACTCGCCAGCACTCCCCGTAAAATTGCTGAATCCCCCGCCGCTCCTGGGGAAAACGGTCTCCGAGTTCTCCGCTAAACTGCTCATAATCACGGTGGACCCGTACCGTCAGACCCTGTAAATGGTAATGGACTTGGACCGGATCGGGAATGCTGGGGATTTTTTCGTCCACACTAGCGAGGGCTCGGGTGAGCAGGTTGGTCGTCCCTCGCTCCCCCAAACCAAAAATCATGGAGGCCCCTACATCGAAACGGTAGCCCGCCCGCTCAAAGTAGCCCCCACTCCCGCCCGGAATGAGGTACTTCTCCAAGACCAAGACGCGATAACCCTGACTGACAAGATGGGCCGCCGCACTCAAGCCTCCCAGACCTGCCCCAATGACAACCACATCAACCGACATCGGACCTTAAAATGCTACTTCTAGCGTAGGCGAGACCTCTGCTAAAAACCATGTCTCCGTGTACGCATGTTACTTTCCGTATATCCCCGTGTAGACTCATAACAAGGTGACTTAGATCATAGTAGAAGCCCTCCAGTTTATGCAGAAGAAACTCATGGTTGACCAAATTCTGTTTGTGGATGATGACCCCGCCCAGTGTTTCTTGATCAAACACTGTTTGAGTAAGGATTATCAAGTTACCACGGCTGCCAATGTTGCTGAGGCTTTGGTCATCTTGCAGCAGCTACGGCCTGCCCTAGTTATTACCGATATTGTCATGCCTCAAGCGAGCGGCTTTGAATTGGCAAAAGCGATCCAAGCGAGTGATCATGCTGGACAGTTCCCCATTGTTTTCATCTCTGGGGAGAATAGTCTAGCTAACCGCATCAATAGCTATCGAAGCGGTGGGGAGTACTTCATGTCAAAACCCTGGAGTCGTGAGGAGCTACTGGCGATGGTCGCCTCGTCTCTACGCCGCAGCCGCAACTCCCGTCCCTTAGCCATGGCTTAGACCCGATATCCCCAGTTAGGGATATCGGTGCAATTAGTACTTCACCGAGCAGCCATAGGGCCGGGTGGTCGCTTCGGCAATCGGTCTACCCGCTAGAGCATCGTTGAGAGCAAGTTGCACATAGTTCTTGTCAGCTTTCACGGTCATGTCAGTGGTGGGTTTATCATCCACGGCTCCGTTGTAGATGAGCTTCCCTTGGGGGTCCACGATGAACATATGGGGAGTCGTTTTCGCCGCGTAGAGCTTACCGAGACTGCCGTTGTTGTCCATCAAGTAAGCCGTGGGAGCCGCGCCCTTTTCTTTCATCAGTGCGTTGACTTGCATCGCTGAGAAGCTTACCCTGATTGCCCATGGCTGAGGAGTTCACTGACAGCCAAACCACGCCCCGCTGGGTAGCGGTTTTCTGGAGATTCTGCATGGTGTTGGTCCCATACTGGCGTTTAACGAAAGGACAATCATAGTTAGTCCATTCTAGGACCACATACTTGCCCTTAAAGTCATTCAAACTATGGGTCTTACCATTACTGTCTGTGGCCTCGAAAGCGGGGGCCATCTGTCCAACCAAAGCATTAGCCAGCACCGGGGCTTGGACTAAGCTGAGAAACAATCCCAAAAGCACGGTATTGCGCTTCATCTCTAAACTCCCTGGGTTATCGCTTCTTAGTTTAACTGTGGGGTTTCAAGAAACGGTAGACCTGCTGCCGCTCCCAGGTCTTCGTACAATAATCTACCAACTGGTCTAGGGTCCGGTCCTGGGAGGAGAAATTCTGATTGAGGTGGCCCAAGGGGTCCTGTCCATCAGAGACCACGAATTCTAACCCCACTAAGTTTTCAAGCCGAGTCAACTCCATCAAAAACGCCTGGATCATGCCCCGGCGGGGTTGGTCAGTCAGGCGGTACCAGTCCTTGACCTGTCCATCGTCGTGCTCTAGCCCCAGGTGAAAAATACAAGCATCCCGTGAAAATACAGCCCGGCCGACCGGACGGACTTCTTCTTGAACTAAGAGTCCCTTAAGCGCGGCCCAGGCCCGGATCTGCTCCAGCAACTTCAACCAGTCCTGTTCCTGGGGGACCGGGGAAAAGTTCAGGCCAGCGACCAACAGACGGACCTCCGGCAAAATGTGACCCAGCTTCCGGGCCTTGGTGGTGAGGTAGCGGCTATTGAAATCGGTCTCCTCCACAATCAGTGGCACCCGGTCGGTGATCTCTAGCCCATAGCCGCCCAAGCCAGCGATTTTGCGGGGATTGTTGGTGATGAGCTTCATCCGGCGCACCCCTAGGTCATTGAGGATCTGCGTCCCCACCCCATAGTTACGCAGGTCCGCCGCGAACCCCAGCCGCTCATTGGCCTCCACCGTGTCGAGCCCCGTGTCCTGGAGACTGTAGGCTTTGAGTTTGTTAACTAGCCCAATCCCGCGCCCCTCCTGACGCAGATAGACCACCACCCCGCGTCCGGCGTGGTCAATCATCTTCATCGCTGCTTGAAGTTGCCGTTGACAATCACAGCGCAAGGACCCCAGCGCGTCCCCAGTCAGACATTCGGAATGGACCCGGACGAGCATCGGTTGGGTCTCGCCCAAAAAGGGCACCGGAGCCTGGGGTATGCCCCCCTTGACCAAGGCCACGTGCTCTGTATTGTCGAGTTGGTTGCGGTAGCCAAAGATCTCAAACTGCCCATAGACCGTGGGCAGAATTGCTCTCGTCTCGCGGCGCACAAACCGCTCTGTCTGGAGCCGATAACTAATTAGGTCGGCAATCGAAATAATTTTGAGGTTGTGTTGACGGGCGAAAACCAATAGTTCCGGGAGACGGGCCATGGAGCCATCGGGGTTCTGGATCTCACAAATCACGCCCGCCGGGTAAAGTCCACTCAGACGGGCCATGTCTACTGCTGCCTCGGTATGCCCCGCCCGCATCAAGACCCCGCCTTCTCTAGCTCGTAACGGAAAGATATGACCGGGACGACGCAGTTCCTCAGGGCGGATGTAGGGGTTAATTGCCGCTAGGACCGTCCGCGAACGGTCACTGGCAGAGATGCCCGTGGTCGTTCCCAGTTCAGGGGCGGCGTCAATACTGACGGTGAAAGCGGTCTGGTTCTTGTCCGTATTCTCCGTCACCATCAAAGGTAACTTCAGTTGGTCTAGCCGCTCTGGGGTCATCGCTAGACAAATCAACCCCCGCGCATAGAGGGCCATGAAATTAATCATCTCTGGGGTGGCAAACTGCGCCGCCCCCACGAGATCCCCTTCGTTCTCGCGGTTCTCGTCGTCCACCACGACTACCAGTCGTCCAGCCCGCAGTTCATCAAGTACAGCCGGGATTGGGTCAAGCATGGCTTCCTCTGTGGGGACATAATTCCTCAATCCTAGCCGCTTCTCTCACCTAACTCTGACCAAGCTAAACTATCAATTGATGACAACCCGGCCCGTCATGCCACCCTCGGTGTGCCCGGTAATCGTACATTTGAGGTCGTTGAAGCTCCCTGCTTTAACAGGTACGAACCACCACTCCGTCGTACCTTTAGGATAAACCTCAATTTCACGGACGCTCCCCTTGACCTCGGCGATGGCCTTGCCTTGGGCATTGTTAATCTGGACTTTCCGGGTAAAAACCGCTTGGGCCATTCCCTCAGAACTGAAGTAATGGGCCTGAGGACTAGGATTCACCAGAATAAGTTTATAGAGTTTGCCCGTCTCCAAGGTAACAAGATTGGGCACAAATTTAAGTTCGTTCTCGACCGTCCCTAACTGTACAGTAACGAGAATAGGTTCCTGCTTGGTTAAATCGCCCCCAGCCATGACCGGGATTCCCATCAGTCCAACCATTAAGCCCAAGGTTGACCACCCACGCCCCATAAACCCTCCAAAGATGAAAACAGTATGAAACACTTACCGTTCTAGCGGGGAGGGCCGGGGCTGTCAAGAGGTTCTTAATCCACAATCCAATCACGCAACAGGGATTGCAGACGGGGGTGGCGCAACTTACGCATGGCTTTGGTCTGGATCTGACGGACCCGTTCCCGCGAAAGAGTATACATTTCCCCAATCTCCGAGAGGGTGTAATCCTTGCCGTCTACCATGCCAAAGCGCAACATCAAAATTTCCCGTTCCCGTGGAGCGAGCTGGTCCAAGGCATCGCCCACCTGCTCAAAGAGCAACTGGTTTTCGAGAATGACATTGGGACCGGGGTTATGGCTATCCTCGATCAATTCCAGTAGCTCGGTGTCCTCTTCTTTACCCACCCGCACGTGGAGAGACAAGGTTTTGCGACCCGCTTCTAGAATCTCGTCGAGCTTATCCTCATCGAGTTCCATAGCGAGGGCGAGTTCGGTTTTGGAGGGGCGGTGGTCTAGGCTTTGGGCCAATTCCCGGCGCATCCGCTTGACTTGGTTCAGTTTTTCGACCATGTGGACGGGTAAACGCACCGTCCGGGCCTGGGACGCAATCGCCCGCGTGATCCCCTGGCGAATCCACCAGTAAGCATAGGTCGAGAACTTAAAGCCCCGTTCGTAATCAAATTTCTCCGCTGCCCGCATCAGCCCAATCGCCCCTTCCTGAATCAAGTCGAGGAAAGGTACACCCCGATTCAAATATTTTTTGGCAATCGAGACCACTAGCCGGAGGTTGGCCCGGACGAGACGACGTTTAGCCCGTTCTGCATCCTCACCACCCGCTGCAATCACCCGTGCCAAACTGATTTCCTGCTCAGAGGTCAGGAGCGGATAACGGGCCATCTCGCGTAGAAATTGACCGACAGAGTCTTCGGGATCGGCTTGACGACCCTTGCGGCCCGCTGGATTCAGCGAGTTTAGGTTAATCCGTATCGTTGTCTCGGAGGTCTGTCCGTCTGCCATGCCCATACCGCCTAATCACGCTCATAATGTTAACAAAAGTTAACTACGCACGTCAAATTAAACGGTAGATTCTTAAAAATCTATGAAGTTCTAAGGGGTTCCACGGATCTCGACGATAATTCCATCCTGGAGGACTACTTCTAGATTCATGCGCTCCACCAAGTTATCGCCTATGGAGACTTCAAAGTCGCTCTCCACTTGGCCTTGGACGATTTCTTGGTCCATCTCCCAGGCGGTCACTTGGTTGAGTTGTTGCAAAAACTGATTCTTCTGTTGCAGAAACTCAGATTTCTTGGCTTCCATCTGAGAACGGATGCTGTTGATTTGCTGTTGAGCTTCGGGTCCGAGGGGTTTAATCGCCCCGCGCTCGACTTCGTTGACGGCCCGCTTACCCTGGAAGTCAACCTGCTGGATTTGCGCGTCCACCTGTTGGAGGGCGTTTTGGAGTTGCTGGACCGCCTCCTCTTTGAGCCGGGGGGTGACGATGGCTCTGACGGTGACGTTGCGTTTCAGCGTGATTGGTTTCATGGTCTTGGTCAAAGGTAGTGCCCAGGTATTTTAATCGTATCTGTCACGTTTTTCGCGGTAAATTTCTGCTTAGCTCTCGACCTTGACCCCTTTCCAGAAGGCAATGTACCCGGTAATGTTGAGGGCTTTTTCTTTAGGGGCGGGGTAATACCAGGCGGCATCCCGGTTGACTTGGCCCTCCACCACAAGGTTGTAATAGCTGGCGATACCCTTCCAGGGACAAGTGGAGTGGGTAGCACTTTCTTGAAAATACTCGCACTTAATCGCGGTGGGCGGGAAGTACTGGTTCCCCTCGACGACAACACAGCTATCGCTCTCGGCAAGGACAGCCCCGTTCCAAGTCGCTTTGGTCATGGTTCACCTGAGGATGATTGTCTCCAGTATGCGAAATCTGCGTTAGGTTGAACACCCCAGCCCTATACTGCGTCCCAAAGAGCATCAAGCTGAGAAGGACCCATGCTTAAGAAAATTTTGTTGTTGAGTGCCTGTGTGATGTTCGGTGCCGTGACGATGGAGCCGAGCTTTGCTGGAAGCCGGAACCGCACGACCACCAACAGTAATGGTAAGAGCTTGAATGTCAATCGCACCCGGACCAAAACCGCACCGGGGACCCACACCCAGACGGGCACCTATACCCGCACCGGAACCAACGGACAGACCCGCAGCGGCAGCTTCCAGGGCACGACCAACCGCACCTACAGCCCTGAAACAGGTACTAGCGTGACGGGTACTGGCACCGTCACCAACAACGCGGGCGACACCTATAATGTCAATCGCAATGCCAACTACACCACCAATACCGACGGGACCGTGACCCGCACGGGCGGCACCACCCTCACCGATACTGACGGCTCAGTCCAACGCAGTGTCAACGGGACCACCACCTATGACAAGGCCAACGGGACGCGGACCTCAGACTACAACTACACCACCCCCACTGGGCAGACCTACAACGTGGATAAAACCTCCACCCGCACGGGCGAGGGCACCTATACCCGTAGCTCTACCGTGACCAATAGTGCAGGCGAGACTGTCGGCGGTTCCAACACGACAGCAACCTACGAGTACACGCCTGGTCAAGGCTGGACCCAGACCGTCACAGGTACGACAACCGATGGCGAGACGATTAACAAGACCATCACCAACACCCCGGTCCCGACCACACCGGAACCCTAGGTGAAGCGGGGGGGAAACCCCCCTATCTCAGGCCATTTGCGCCAGTTCACTCAGGGCACTATCCGTGTTCTGAGTCAATTCTGGTCCGCCGACTTTACCCTTTTGGAGCATCTCGCCCACGAGCGCGACGATGGCTTCCACCTTACGGACCCGGAAGGTTTCAATCAGAGCTTCAGCCTCCCGGCGACCCAGGCGACGGACCAGGGCTTCCTTGAGGTAGGCGGCGTGTCCCCCCTCATCAGCCGCAATACTGTACATCCCTTGCCGCAGGGGATCAGCGGCGGGTAGCGCGTTCGCCATGCGGACAAAATCCCTTTGAGCATCATCTTCTAGAACATGGGTGGAGGCCATCATGAAACCCCACTCGATATTTTCAGCTTTTAATTCCTCAGCAGTATGGCCTTCAAAGTATTTCTCAAAAAACGGGCTACGCGGTTGTCCTTTGCCCTCAGTACGTAAACTTTGAAAATCAATCAGACTCCGCCCCGTGCGTTTGAGAGCTTGGGCAAAAATCGCCCCGTGGCGGCGTTCGTCCTGGGCATGGCGCAGCAGACTTTCCGCAAGCCAGCTATCGCCTTCACGGGCAGCCCGCTCACTCAAGGCTTCCAAAAAGGGTACCGCGCCCACTTCCGCGAGGTGTAAGCCCGCAATTGTATCGGGACGGGTCTGGGTATTACTCAGGCTCCGGGCACTGATGTAAGCCGATGCGCCCTGAGTTACCAGCCGGAGTATGGTCTGTGTGAAGTTCATCGGGACCTCTAGGTACTCTCTCAAGTTTAGGAAGCCGACCTAGCGAAGTGCAAAGTTTTGTTGCTTTATTTCATCTAAAAGAGGTACACATTGCTGCATACCTCACTAGGCTTATGTACGGTTTGCCCTAAGAACTCAGACCGTCTCAGCCCCAGCCCTTACTTATCCTGCCCATCGGCGGGTTGGGTGAGAAAGGTCAAGGCGAGGGCAACAGCCCAAAAGAAGAAGATGGCAGGGTCCATGGCAGCATCCTTACATAGGGCATGGGGGAGCAACTGGGAGGATAGACGCTAGCCTAAGCCATTACTTTCATCTGGGTCGTGCGATAGATCACAGGGATGGGAATTTGATACATTCAACGGGAGAGCACCAGGAGTTAATTTGGACCGCCGTACTTTTTTAGGGTTGATGGCGACCGTTGCGGCTCCAGCCCTCGCCCAGCCCAAGGACATCATCACCCAAGCGGAATTCCAAAGTATCTTGATGAAAAAACTCAAGAAAGATTACAACGGACGTTTACAAGTGTTGGGTGAACCCGCGCCGGGGATATTGCGCCTCAAACGTCTAGATAGCAGTGGTAGTGAACCATTGCTGCTACTTGAACCCTTCTATGCCCAAGCCCTTAGGGTGCAGGCTAACCCCCAGGAATTTATGGAAGACCGTCTCAACCCCTTGGTGGTGGGCCTACCCGGACCTCCGGTACTAGACAAGGACCTGCTGATGCCCCGGCTCTTTGCCCAGGAGCAGTTCCGGCGGTTGTGGCCCAGTGATAATCGCCCTTCTAGTACCGCTTTACACCCCCGACTCTGTTGGACCGTAGTTGTGGACCAACCCCTGGTCCTGTGGGCGGTGGGTCCACGGGAGGAGCGGACTTGGGGTATGAGTGAGACTGAAGTTCAGCAGTTGGCCCTGGAGAACCTCGCTCGCCGGACTGACATTCCTTTTTTGGTGGCTGGGGAGCGACAGGGAGTCTGGGTCCTCAATCGCGGCGATGGTTACGATGCTGAGCGGATGCTTGTGGTAGACCTACTCCAAGCCCTGCGTGCACAGGCCGAGAGTCCCCTGACCCTAGTGGCTCCGAGTCATAACTGGCTCGTCGTCGCCCGTGATACTGGGGCGGAGGTCCGCGCCCGTCTGACCCAGGTGAGTAGCCGCATTCAGCAGACTGAGCCCAGCCAGAACCTCCCGGTGCTTCTATTTAATTTTGACCAACGCTTAGAAGTAAGTACACCATGAATGATTACTTTACGGTCCTAGGACTACCGCGCCGCCTGACGTTGCACCCGGCAGACTTGGACCGCCTTTATCGTGAACACAGTTGGGAAGCTCATCCTGACCGCCGCCCCCGCACTGAACAGGCTCAAGCGATGACCGAGACGGCCCTGCTCAATGAAGCTTACCGCACCCTCAAAGACCCCTACCGCCGCGCCCAGCACCTCCTCGCCCTCGAAGGCATTTCCCTAGAACAAAACCCGCCCCAAAGTTTATTGATGGCAGTCTTTGAACTCCAAGAACTCCTTGAGGACCCCGACACCCCCCCTGCCGAGCTAATCGCCCAAAAGCTCCACTGGCAAAACCGCGCCCAGACCCTAGACCAGACGCTCCACCAAGCCTTCAGCGAATGGGACCAAGGCAACCGTACCGCCCTGACAACCCTCAAAGCCATCCTGGTCCAGCAGCAATACCTAAACTCACTCCTAGAAAAGCTGCAAATTGCTACGAACTAGAGAACTCCCACATTCTTAAGATAGGTTTAAAAACAGGAAACCACCATCCTGACCCTTCCAGAATGACAACTTGACACTCCCCACGGCTAAAGCCGGGGGATAGCTGGGCGGTACCGCCCAGCTCTTGGTTCCACGAGTCAGCTTGCAACATCGGATTGCGCCTCTGTCGTAGGGGCTATGCTCTCCCCAAGCGTTGACGTTTCCCAGTGCCCCTGGGTACTTTGTAATCCTGCTGCCAAGATATTCAAGGCTGCATTGTGGTCACGGTCTAGTACACAGCCACACTGACAAGTATGGGTGCGCGTAGATAACGACTTTTTCACAATGGCATGACAGCTAGAACACTCTTGGCTGGTGTAGTGGGGTGCCATAGCAATCACTACCCGCCCCATCACTTTGCCGTAATATTCCAACCATGTTCTGAACATTGACCAACTAGCATCACTAATGGATTGAGCTAAGTGATGGTTCTTGACCATGTTCTTCACTTTCAAGTCTTCAAGGGCTACCAAGTCATGAGACTGGATAGGGGTCCGGTGCCGGACCCCTACGCACCTTGCCGTTTTAATGGCAAAGTCTTTACGCTGACGTTGGACTTTCAAGTGCTGACGGCCTAGCCGCTTCCTCGCTTGGATACGATTCTTGCTGCCCTTGGCCTTTTTACTCACCCGCCGTTGCGCCCGTTTGAGTTGCTTTTCAGCTTTACGCAGGTAACGGGGGTTTTCTACCTTGACCCCGGTGGAGTCAGTGTAAAAACTGGTAAGCCCCATATCCAGACCGATAGTCTGACCCGTCGGGGCTAAATCTTCAGTGCGGTCTATGTCTACGCAAAACTGAGCATAGTAGCCATCCGCACGGCGCACAATGCGTACACGCTTAATCTGCTCTTTGCTGTACGTCCTCAAGTCTCTAGTCCCTAGCAACTTGAGCTTACCTATTGCAAACCCGTCGGTTATCGTTAAAAACCTACGTTCATCAGATAGTTTCCATCCGGTAGTTTTATATTCAACGGAGCGGTTATCTTTTTGGAACTTGGGATAGCCTTTCTTGCCCACAATGTTCTTTTTACAGTTGTCAAAGAATCTAGAGACTGCTGCCCATGCTCGTTCGGCTGCGGATTGTCTTGCCATCGAGTTTAGTTTATTAGCCCACGCAAACTCTTTGGCAAGAATCGCACATTGTTTGTTAAGGTCATACTTAGTAGCCCCTTTGGTGTCAATCCAATAGCGCAAGGCTTTATTGCGGATGAATTGGAAGGTGCGGATCGCCTCATCAATTAAGGCGAACTGCTCAGAGGTGGCGACTAACTTTGACTCAGGGACTAACATGCTACTATTGTAGTTTATTTAAGCTGAAAGTTGTCGCTTAGATATCCTATTCGCCTGTGGCTCATACGGCTTATATCCCCATCGCTAAAGCTAGGGGTTTTACGCCGCTCTTGATAAATTGGAGGCGGGGGTCTCGTTCTGTTGGACTTGAGCAACCGCGCTACTCGTGACATTGATGTAGTTGCGCTTGTTGAAGACGGAGCTTATCAGACCCAGGACTTACGCACAGCCTACAGTCCCTAAGGAAGAAATAGCCATCACACTTTGAATCAGAAAAAACACAGCCTGTAAGAGCCAGAGTTAGCCGCTGGCTGGCACTTTAGCCTTATTGCTTCTCCCCGTTAAAAAACCGCTGTGAGCCGCATCTTGAACCCCATCCGGGCTTAAATGGGCAAGGTGCCACACTGTGGGTAACCGGTGCTTGGCAAGAAGTCTCATAAGGTTTCCGTCTGTATAATTCGTATAGGCCTAAACGAATTTCGCTTCAGCCGCACCTCCGCATCGACCAGCTTGAAAGCCGATATCGAAAATCTTCAGCTCCGGTCGAACGCTCGCAGTTCCAG
>Ga0163154_10002308_pt1 | contig 28099 bp, 22 predicted proteins | sample OliLakLV19MP9P1_FD_148649 | JGI IMG/M metagenome (GOLD analysis project Ga0163154, IMG submission 148649) | Freshwater microbial mat bacterial communities from Lake Vanda, McMurdo Dry Valleys, Antarctica - Oligotrophic Lake LV.19.MP9.P1 | ecosystem: Environmental > Aquatic > Freshwater > Lake >... | reverse complement strand
GTCCCTTAATTATCACCCTGAATTCAAATCGAATACAACTTTTATTAGCTAAATGTTGTTAGTTTCCAACTTATGTTGGGGTTTTTAGGTTTTTAAACCGGACACGCGTGGGGTCAGTACTAATTTTGTCTTGGTTGTCCTGCAATGATTAGAATGGTTACTCCGCCCAAGAGAGTCCTAGGCGGAGCTTACAAATACCCTTTACCTAATCTTCTCCTTAGGAATCCAGTCTTACTTTAGCTACAGCTTCATCCTCGCTAACGCCTTCGTCATCACGTAGGTGCTGAGCTTTCTTAGCCTGTTCGTCTGTAAGGTTGTAGCAGTCTTTAAGCATTCGAGCGGCAATTTCTGGAGTGGCGCCACGCATGGCCCTACGATGCATGTCGTCTGAGACGGTTAAGGCGTCCATAAAAGCTCGGCTGGCATCGTCGTTCATATTATATTATTTTAATTATCAAGTAATGATAAATAGAAAATTTAATACTTACTCAAGCAAAACCCATTTACGTTTATAGTCTTCAGCAAAAGGAACTTTGTGATCATACCTGTACTCATTAGTACCAATATCAAATGTACGCATTGGGGTATCTTTACGTTTAGAGTTTTCGTTTAACCAGTGCTGGTGTGTCCAGGTCACATATTCCGCGACGACTTTGCTGGGTACTACGTAAAACTCAAAAGAATCGGTTTGGTCCTCAATTGATACAAAACAGAAAAATAAATCGTCGTCATTCATTGATTCGTGTTTTTTGTCCATTCTCCACTTACCAAGTATTTTTCCTAAACGCTTGTTCATAAAAGGCTTGTTGTGAGAGTGAGTTTTCACTTCCAATCTACGCATTTTACCAGTTTTAGGATTTGAAAGTAGAATATCAACTCCTTTTGTATTTCCCAGAGTTAGGTTTGCATCAAAACCATGAAGAGCAAGCTGCGATAAAACTGCAAACTCGCCAGCTAGGGATACTTGATTTTTAGAAATATTGTTCATGGTTAATTTATTTTATAATAATACCTCGTGCTAAATAAACAATTTATCACATTATCTTACAAGTTATATTGTCCCTGTCCCCTTTTACCTAATGACTACTTAACTGGGTTATTAACAAAAATTTCTACTTCATCAGAATCACCTTTGTATTCTGTCGCACTAATAACAGTGTCAAAGAGACCGACATCCTCACCTTCGTGCTTGCTGATTCCAATGTAGCGCAGGCTGGCATCCTCGTAACGCTTAAATTTATAGACTGCGTCATTCATTAATGCACTGTTAAATACACCCAGACTCACTAGTAACTCAAAGTCCTTCTTGGTAAGACCAGTTACTTTCTTAAACAACCCTGGCTCAAGCTCAGTAATGACGTCTTTAAGTGTCCGCTCCCGGTAGTCAGTAAGGTACATAAAGACTGGCACGCGGGTAGCAAACTTTATGAGCTTTTCTTGTATCTGTTTTCTTTTTCCCTTAAACTCTTTTTCATCGTCCGTCAATTCTTTTTTTTCCTTTTTTGTTAGCTCACGATCATTGGCTTCAATTTTTGTCTTTTGGACCGACTCAGATTTATTGATAATTGTTTCAATGTCCTGGTTAAGACTACGGAAGCCTTCAATCCCCATCAGCGCTTCCATGGCGTCGGGATTGTTCATGAGGCGAGCTAGTGTATTGTTGTCTACATTGACCAAAAGAGCGCTTTCCCACCGTCTGGCAAGTAGTGTGGCTGTAGTACCACTCATTGCCATATCAAGGATTCCAGCTGCGTCAATTTGCTTCATTGCGCTGCCGTCATACGCAAGCACTGGCAGGAAGTGGATGAATTCGGCAACCTTCTTTTCTGGATTAGACTCACCAACGTTTAAGCGGCAACTGTAGTCGGCAATTTGGCGTAGTGCGCGGTTCGGTGCAAAGTCAAAGACATAACATTCTTGCTTTATGATCTCCACTTTATTTGGCGACAATCCATCTGGGTTGGTGATAGTCCATGGCGTTTGTACTCGAAATGCTGCTTGGAAGTATGTTTCTGGTGTTGAACAATTGCGAAGCATAAAAATACCAGTCCAAGGTTTTACCGACACGCCAGTTACAAGCTTACCGCACGAAAGAGTAATTGTTTTGGAATTTAGAGGATCATCCATCGCTAGCTTGACCGGCTCAAGGGCTTTTACACCAATACCGGCTGCTGTTCCGGCGGCAACAACCACTTTGTAGTCATTGTAGAAATGATTGTTCTTCTTCTTGAGTAAATTAGCCATAGCGTAGCAAGATGCAACAGTCGGCATAAACCATAACGTGTGATTGAGAACCTGAAGTAGCTCAGCGTGAGAAAACGGCATCGGTGGCTTCTTGGCACCTAACTTAAGATTATCCACGGTCGCTGTTTGAAATGAGCCGCGGATTAAATCGAGCCACTTCTGCACCTCGTCTTGATACTTAAAGGTAGCCTTGATTCCTTCACCTTCGGCCGAGAAAAATACGTTCAGATCAAACTCATCAAACTCGCCGCTGGTAGCAACTTCTCGTATTGCATCAGGCATTTGATACGTCATCATTACCATGCGCGGTAATGCAGCGTAGGGGTTGTTATCACCTACCCAGTTTTCTTTGGCTTTTTGTTCGTCAGAATATGTCCAGTTAAAAATCTGCTCCTCGATAAACTCACCAGAAGAAATTGCTCTAAACGGAGTTCCGGAAAGATACAAATAAGACCCGGTTGTAATTGGCATGGCGCTCTCTTCAAAGATTTCTATACCCTCACCTTCACCAAAGCCCATCTCTTTTTTGTCTTCTGCTTCAAAGAGTTCCTTGGCACTTTCACGCCAAGCTCCGTAGTGATATTCGTCCAGGGCAACACAGTCCCAGTTCTCACTGTGGACCCATTCATTCTTTGTCTTAATACCACCAGTACTAGTGTTTCGGCCAAGATAGTCCTGAAACGAGCCGAAGCATACGATTGGCTTAGACTTATCAGCCTGTTCGTACGAAAGTCCACCAGGTGATACGAACTGCCAACCCTTAAAATCAACGTGTGTCTGCAGGTCTTCATCCCAGGCACTTTGCACAGCCGGTTTAAAAGTTAGGACCAGGATACGTTTCCACTTCATTTTCTTAGCTAGTTGATAGGTAGCAAAGGTCTTACCAAATCGCATTTTTGCGTTCCATAAAAAGTGCGGGGTTTTATTCTTGATTTCTTTTTTGTAGCTGTTGAAATACGCAATAGTTTTCTCTACTGCCGCTTGTTGTTCAGGACGCATACCAAAAGTGAGAGTACGATTATCATCGTCTTGGATGCCATTTTTAACCGCTAGAACGGCCGCACGAACGTCACTTTCTGTACATTTAAACCACTCACCTTCTGGGTTAAGAATGCCCTTGCGTAGCAATTGACGGTGGACATCATGATCTAGAAAACTACTCCCGTCACTTCTCATGGCAGAGTCTTCAAACACAATCTTATACGGCAAATCACCCGGCCGAAGAGTTGGATATTGCTGTGCAATTCGCTTTTGTACATTAGAGCTGGTGAAGCCAACTTTAAGCAACCCCTGATATTGCGGATTGGAATCAGCGTAAGCATAAATCATTGGGTTCGCGTCAGGTCGAGGTGGGAAGAAATTTTTACTCATAAATTTAATCCATTGGTTTAATTAATGATTCAATAAAAGAAATTTCATCCTTAGATATTTTAAATTTCTTAAACAGTTTTTCATCAGTCCATTCTTCTGAATAATTAAGCTTTGGGATAAAAAAGAATTTGTCTTTCGATAAGTTAATTGAAGAAATGGCTTGCAAAAGTAAAAAACGAGCAAAACGTGTTTTTAAATAAGAGTTTAGATTTTCAGCTTCTTTTCTTGTCTTGTAGTTACCAATAACTAGGTAGGAGTCAGTACAAACCTCTTTTGGCTTTAGTATCTGAATTCGTGAAATTATCTTCATTTGTCCATTTTTGTCGGGCTCACCAGCATGCTCACTCGTTACTTTACTTATCATCACCTTGTACTTCGTTAGAAGATCATGACCTTGATCAACTAAATTGCCTTTAATGTAACTTATTCCCTCACTTGAGTATAAATAAATAGAGTCTATAAAAGTATTCTTGCTGCCTCTAGTTGCTGAAGAAAGACCAAAAGGATTTCTTGAGCTCACACTTTCTGACAAAGATACAAAGTTATCATTCATTACTTTCTTGACTATATCAATTGCATTATTATAACGAACAAAAATAGGAAATTCATTTAGAGCTCTTTTTTCTGTAAAAATTTTACCATTAATAATATTTGTGAACTCACACTCGCCGTCATACTGTCTATCCCAAAGGAAATAGCAGACACCACCACCAAGACTAATGCCAGGAAAGCATTCTTTGGCATTTATGTAGTCAGTTAGCTTTAAAATTTTTCTATCATTAAGCATATCTACCCTGAATGAATCTAATCCCTTTCCTCCAGCGAGCCATCTTGATGGAATAACCATACACAAATATCTAGGGTTCATTTTTTTCGCTTGAGAAACAAAATGGTGATATAGCGGTGATGCGCTAGCTCCATTACCGCCATCACTCAACTGATACGGTGGGTTACCTATTATTACGTCGAATTTCATATTATTAAATAGTTTAGCAGGCTCGTCGGTGTGAATAAACTGATAGGCGTAGGTTTCCAAAATGTCTTCACGGTCGTATTCTGATTGACTGGCTCCACAGTAGGTACATTTTCCGTTTTTCCAAGTATGTTCTGTACGGTCAAAAATGATATTTCCTTGCTCGCTAGTAAACTCATCGCATACGGAGTATTTGCCGTTAGCTGTTTTTGAACAGTACACACTTCGTCTTGCTAGTAGTGATGTAAGCTCAGTAATCGCAATCCCAAAAATCTGTTTTGTATAAATATGGTTGGCACGCTCTCGCTGGTCGGGTATTTGCTTCTCTAGGCCCGCATTAAGCCTTAAAGCTATCTCACGCAGGAACACACCGGTTTTTGTTACTGGATCAAGGAAGGTGGCATTTTTGTCGCTCCAGAGCTCTTCTGGTAGCTGGTCGAGCATCTGAGTCACGATATTTGGTGGTGTGAAGACCTCATCGTTGCTTAGGTTGGCCAAGCAAGACAGTACGTCTGGGTTGTAATTAGTTGGTTTCATAAGCGAGATGCAGCACGTGGGTTAACGAATACTCTTTGATTGGTTTGGGAATAAAAGCGGTTTCATTGGTGTCTGATTTAAAGGCTGGGTCAAAGAACAAACTACCCTTTTCGGTATTGACCGGAATCAGCTCCTCAAACGTATAGTCGTGGCGCTTTATTTTACTTCCGGTGGCAAGGGACCACTGTGAGAAAAGGATGGGTGTTCCTTTGCTTGTCTTGAGGGATAGGGCGTCTCCACACAAGATATTTCGCTTAAGCACAAAGTGAACGCTTTTTCGTAGGTCATCTTTGCACTTTTTTTTATATAAAACGGTGTAAGTATCGTCAAAAATTGTAAATAACCGCTCACGACAGGTTTTTACATTGTCTGCCAAGAGGTCGACACCGTAGATACTTCCAATTGCGAGTATGGCGTAGCGCTCGAACTCAACCTGACTTCGTCCGTATTTTTTCTTTACTAAAGCTATCTTTCGCTCCAGTACTGGTACTAAAAAGTTTCCAGTACCACAAGCCGGCTCCAAGAAACGCGAGTCAATTCGCTCTGTCTCATGTTGCACCAACCCAAGCATGGCATTCACCTCTCTCTCAGCGGTAAACACCTCACCGTGATCCCGTACGCGGTCTTTTGTTTTGACCTGATTCACCTAAAAATAATAGCATTTTAGGGGTAGTTTCTCAATTATCACCAGGTTGTAAGTACGTATAAATGGGGACAATTTTTTGATTTACTGTGTTGTGGTTTAGTATAGTTGAGACACACTTTTTGAGTTTATAATGTCCCTGTCCCCATTACTCACAAAAATACTCCTTGAGTCTGCGGTCAAATTGCTGCTCATTATATTTACCGTCAAAAATTTTCTCCCCTTACGTTCCTTTTCCATAGAATCTTATTTAGATGTGTCTGTATAAAGTATTTTTTCTTTTTTTCTATAAATGATCAAATATATCTTCTTGTATATTCCGGGCTTAATATATTCACAAATTTTCCAGTTGATAACCAAAAACAGAAAACCTCCAAGAACAATACTCTGAATAATAGCTGACCAACTATTACCGATATAATTAAGAAATAGTAACAACGCTCCTTCGAAAACTGTAAGAAGCATACTTATAACAAATACTGTTAGGTGTATATATTTAACAGTAGATTTCTTGGCTTCTCTCTTAATATTCTTTCGTATTTCGATAATCTGTTCAGATGACCGGCGCCCATCTTCAACTTTTGTTTCGGATACAAATAAACTGTTCTCAAGCATTTTCTTTTCTTCTTCAAGGTTTGAGTTTGATGCTTCTGTAACTTTTATACTTTTCTCAATTGCGTCAGTTACGAATCCATTGTCAATATTCTCAATATCAGATTTTGAGAATGGTCTAAGTATTTCAGAAATTTGATTTTTGTAGAACAATGTAGCTGCTTGATCAACAGTTATCTCACCTTTGTTTTTAAGCTTAATAAGCACTGCATAAAATCGTTCCCATACATTACGGTCAATTAACAAATCCCTTGAATGAGAAGCAATTACGAGATTTACAGGTAAATCAATACTGGGATTTTTTAACCATAAAATATTTGCGAACAATCTGTCTAGGATAGTCTCTGGGAGAGTTCCTTTATCAATGTGGTTAAATGAATGGAGAGTCACACTGTGTAAAGAATTGTCCGCTGTAAGAAAAATGGCTTTAGGGTCTTCAACCCTTCTAACACTTCTGCCACGATATGCCCGAATATGGTCGATTACAGCAAGATCGTGGTTGATATTGGCTAGTGATTTTTCGACTTTATTAGCTCCGATTTTCCCCCTGAGGTGTTCATTTTCCGATGTGTAATCCTTTAGATTTACTTCTGGGGTTGGGTCTATAGTTACTTCTAAGCCGTCAAGTAAATTTTCTATGCTACCAATCATCTCGTTGGAGTCTGAAATACCAAGACCTCGTTGTTTGAAATTACTTAAAATTGAGTCAATCTTAATACCTTTAATAAACTTATGTTGCTCGCCTCCGTACGACTTAATAACCCCACACATCTCATCTACAGTAAACTCGAAAACCCAAAGCTCTAATCCTGCTTGTTTAATTAAATCTAATAGTTCAATTGCAGAGTCAGCTATTTCTTTAGTGTGAAAACCAAAAGCCGAAAAAACAATATTACTATCTAAATATATCCTAGCGTTCTTAAAGGTACTTTGGTCATATTCAATAAGTTCTGTTGTACTTCTTACATGTATCAAACCAGAAATAATTGAGCCATAGATAAGCTCTTTCAAGGTGTTGTAATGTTCTGGCTTAGATTCCATTGCATCGTGGATATAATCCAACAAAATAACCTCATCTTTACGAGAAATTTGCGCAATCTCTTCATCTCCGTTTGTTCCTAATAAATCAACTAAGAAACAAAGGTTTCTGTCAATAAATGATTGAAGCAAATCGGCAACTCCACCACGAGTTTTTTGGATTCCCTTCGCCTGAAAAAAACTTACTAGGTCGGTTCCTAATGCATTAATTCTCCTCTCAACATCAGTCGTATCTTCGATACTAGTTACTAATGAAACACCTTTTTTTGTTAGATGATATTTACCTTTATTACTTTCTAAAATTTTTTGTCTATGACCTTTGGTTAAAACCGTTTTTATTAAATGAGTTGGAAATTTAAGGTCATATTTTTTACTAACATCTTCTTGTATTTTTTTAACCGAAACAGAAATATCCTGTGGAATTACGTTATATATCAACGGAGAAAAGGAGTCTAAGTAATCACGATTTTTATCGTATAGAGTTTTTATGAACGAGTAGGTATACAGGCTTTTCTTAAACATATTCTTTCAAGCAGTATTATTAATAATTGAACTAAGTATATATTATTGTATTATAAAAAAATTTGACTAATTGCTATAAAAATTGCCTAAATTATTTAGCTAAGGCCAAAAGTGACTTGATATGTTGCAATGAATAGTCTAAACCATAGAAAGCGTTATGCCAGTCAAAAGTTCTAAATACGTCCCTCCATCGGAGCAAACAAAAATAACCATGATATACATGGTTATTTTTTATTCAAAGTCGGCACTCCAAAAGGACAGGTTTGTGGAGGGTAATGCTGTCATGTACCATTTCCTGACACCATTGCCCCCTTCTTTGATGCCACATTTCATACTGAACCCAAAATCACGTCATTTTGATGACAGCATGGTTACTTATTCGCAAAATACTACTTCCTTTGTTATTGGTGGTTTTGTATAAGTTTTTACTAGTTCTTCATTCATTAGTATTATTCTAGCTTTATTAGAGCTGTAGATAGCAAGTATGGATTTTTAATGAATTGTAGGTATATTACATATATCAACACCCGCCGCGCCTCTGCTTGCAAGCGAACCCGGCGGGTTTGTGTTTTTCTCAGCCGCCATACAAGCTCTTCACTGAGTTAACCACCTACCTTATCTAGATCACTCCTACAATGTTTGCACTTTATGGCTTCGCTTTGGATAGTTTCGGCACAAAAGGGGCATTTTTTAGTAGACTCCGTATCTGGGGGCCTGGGTACCGATGAATATAGTTGCGGGTTGTATTTTTTGTTGAAGTCTTCTTCTGACATTACTAGATAAATAATCCCTTCAAAAAAGGCAATTACTGCCGGTATAATGGTCCAAAAGAATATTAGATAGATTACGCCTTTGAAGTTTTGGCCTAAGTAAAACTTATGGATACCAAAGCCCCCAAGGAAGAAAGCAAATAAAGCGGCAGCGAGTTTATTTTTCATATGAAAATATTAGCATTTTGATGGTATTTTACAATTAAACATTTTCTAAATGTTCATAATACGTTGCTCACAGATGGCTTGGTTTTTTGACATCATTGGTATATATTTATATTATCTTATGGTCCTGCGACTGTAAGGGTTTTACATCCAAGGGCAGTCCTCCGCAAGGAGGACTGTTTTTATTTCACTGCTTTCTTGTTTGTGGATTAGGCTTTACTTTTGACATTAATATAGCTATAGTGTATTTACCTGCCCGAGGTATTCGGGTTTACATTCCGCAGAACCTGGCTAACCGCCAGGTTTTTGCATTATCTGAGTTATGTGCTTTTTAATATTTTGAGCATTAATGCGTAAATGAACTGAACTTCTAAGCTGATGTGTGATATGTCCCCCTTTAATTAGTATCACTTTCTTTCCTTTAGTTTTTAAATGGGTATTTAAGTATGCAAAATCAGCATCACTAGATAATAAGCAAATAGAGTCACACCTATCTATAACTTTCATTACGTCAACAGCAATTTCAACATCGAAGTTACTTTTTGGTAAACGAACGTAAACACCGTCACCATCCTTAAAAAGGTTTCTCGTATTGGTTTCCAGTTCATAATCTGATACATGATGTCTTACCCATTGAATTGGTTTGGTAAAAGTACGACCCTTACCAAATACAGATTTTGTTTTGTATAGAAAAGACATTGAACCAGTACTGCTTGGATCATGTCCATAGTAAAAACGAACATCATCAGAAAATAATTTAAGAAAAGCGTATAATCCATCCAAATCAATTACTATTTTTTGGTTTTCTTTTAATAACGTATCATCTATACTTTGTCGATCTTCTCGAAACCAGTTATTTACATTTGCAAAATCTACAAACGTAATTATTCTTCCAAACTCATTGGTAATTCCTAACTCTTCTCTTATTAATTGTTTTTTGAGTTCTGGTAAATCCATATTAAAATTCGTCTGTCCAAAGCCTTTCTTCAACAATATTAATTTTAGTTTTATCTTCACTAAAGAGTAACATCTCGAAGACACTAACTCAATTAAAACCAGCAGACATTAGGCTCTATTTGGTAGGTTTCTTTTATAAAAGTTAGGACGTCGGAGTGTAAACCTACTTCGTCTATTAGACCTTTTTCTTTGGCCATTTCACCGAGCATTGTGGAGCCGTCGGCCAGGGACTGGACGACAGCTACATCTAGATTACGATTTTGGGCTACCTCATCTACAAAAATCTTATGCACAATGTCTATATCTCGCTGAAAAAGAGCTCTTTCTTCCACGGTTAGCTTCTTTTCAGGACTGCCACTGTCTTTATATATACCAGAATTTATTTCATTAAAAGTATAGCCTTGCTGGTTGTTTAGAAGGTTCTCATCGACGTACGACATAGTCACACCGATACCGCCTACAGTGGACAACTTTGAAGCGAAGATCTGATCAGCTGCTGAAGCTACCCAGTAACCGGCTGAAGCTCCAGTTTCTCTGATACGGACCACTACCGGCTTAGTTATATTTTTCTTTATAACATCGGTGATTTCTTGGGCCGCTACTGGACTACCACCAGGAGAATCAATCTCCATTAAGATTACTTCGATCGATGGTTCAAATTGGGCAGTTTCTAGGTCGTAGATGACTGAATCGGCAGAAACAATGTCTGAGTTGGAAGAATCTTCAAAGAAGTAGGTGTAGAGATCGCCATCGAGGGTTAGACCAGCCACATTACAATTTGAGTCAAAGGGCTTTTCGTCTAAGGGTTCTTTGGAAGTAAAGGTCTCAGTTTCTTGAATCTCGGCTGGTTCAGGTAAATAGTAATCACTGAGTGGTATATATAGCAGCAACAAAACAAAGGCAAGAAATACCAGGTTGAAGATATATCGCCAAATTGAGGGGCCAGTATACTTTCTAGAAGCTTTCCAGGCACCTATCCAGGACAAGACGGTAAATAAAAAAACAGCAGCAAATAAAAGTATAAATAAAGTATTATTTACTTCGTAAGCAATGAAATAGAGAAAACACCAACTAGCAACGGGAACTAAAACGGCATAGATCCAAAATGAGATGGCGAATTCGATATCTCCTTTCAATAGTTTCTCGAAAAAACTTATTTGTCTTTCTTCTGGCATAACTTAATTATAGCTCATATATAAATTTTAGGACCGCCACTTAATACCATTTAACTGGTAGCACCAAAAGGGCTTATCCAAGGAGAAATGAGGTCAGATACCCTTTTCTTTAACCCCTTTATCTGTGACACATTACCTGACCATTTCCTTGTTGGTAATTTGTTTTATCCACCGAAAGAGTTCTTCTTGCATTGTTTTAGCCATAGGTATGCACATTCTTAGATGTTACTAAAAAGGGCCAGATGTGTTTAGACATTACATTGTTTGTTTGACATATTAAGCAAAATATGATATGATTAATGTGGAATCCAAAAGGGTTTTTGTAACTCAAGTCTGATCCTTCTCAACTCTACAGGGAGACACTGCAAATGACAATTAGCGCAGTCCTAGAAATCGGCGACGATGTACTCATTGAGGTTAGGCCCGAACTCACTCGTTCGGATCGCTACGATGACGTCCCGAACGGAACCAAAGGTGTCATATGCGGCTTTGCCCCTGATATCTACTACCAGCAACGCATTTACGTTTCTGGAAGAAAGCCTGGTGCCTATAGCCGCAAAGGGTACCCGATAATCTGGTTGGATACCGGCCGCGTTGTCTCACGAGTGCAATGGTTCAGAATAATTGACAAAGAGCTGGAAAATCTGCGGTACATCCCACTGACAAAACCAGACGGAACGTTCCGTATAGAGGAAGTCTACCTCGGCGACTTGCCGGAAACCAAGTTCTGGGAACACGACAAGGTGCGAGTTCTCTTTCCAGACGGTAGTGAGCATGATACGGTGGTTACTCAAATCATCTACCATCTTATGCATCAGTATGAAAAAGATGGATCACCGTCGAAGTTCTACCAGGTTGAGCGGGAAGGCAACAACGTCTCCGTTGGAGAGTCGTCGATTGAACTCATCGAGCGAGGCAACGTCTGGAAGTTCTACAACAAACAGCCCTTGTCATTTATCGATCTGAAAGAAGAAGCAACTTTCTTCCATCTTATCGGACAAACTGAAGACGTTCCAAATCCCATTTACTGCCGTTATAGATGGACTGAAGAACAGGCACTTGAAGCAGTCACGAAAGGACTCGTGCACGGCTTTGGAAATAAGGAAAGCCCCTACCCGATTGCTTCGCATGTCAATGCCTTACTTTTCAAGGACGGAGAAGTTGGCAGACGGATCGCAGAAGCGACACTCAAGGGCTTTCGTATCACTCACTGACGCTCGCGCAACCCCGACAGGACTAACCATCTTGAAGGGGTTGCTTTTATTTGTAATTTATTTTTTAGCAGAAAGACAACCCTCACTTGTTCACCACAAGAGTACTTCTAAATTTTAATTCCTGAACTCATATGGAAATAATGCCGCATAGGCAAAAAATAGTTCTGCTGTTTAAATCTTCACGTAATGTGTATAGGCTGGTTGTGACTTAAAGTTAGGTGGTTTTTATTATAGATAGGTCAAGAATCATTAAGTATATTTGACCCGAGGAGATTCGGTCCTTAACAGGACCAGTACCCAAATTGGCTAGATTACTCGCAAGCTCGCAATCTAGCTCAATCCGGCTTCGAATCTTCACGTAATGTGCTTTTGCACATTACTTCGGGTCCACGAATGAAAAAGACCATCCTTTTTAGGATGGGCTCTTTTTCATATTCGTGGACCCGAGAAGATTCGAACTCCCTGCCTCCTCAGTGCAAATGAGGCGCTCTACCAAGTGAGCTACGGGCCCTGCAAAATTAATGCCTGACTATAATACGAGTTTGGGTATCGTAAGTCAAGCTTAATTTGCGTCGATCAAAACCCAAGGAGCGGTAGCGTTGGCTGAGTAGTTACTGCCTACTTTGAGACCTAGAACTGTCCAGATGGCTTCTGCAGCGCTCTGGTCTGACACTAGTGCCACTTCCCCATCTTTGATGATTGGATAGATGCGATCGCCTTTTACATCGTACACAAAGCCATAACAAGCCTCAGCTTCTATGTCATGTTTTTCACAGAAAAAAACGAAAGAGTTGTCGGCACTAGCTTTGTAGACAATATTACCGTAATGAAAACCTTGAGGTGAACTTAGGTCAAAAGTAGTGTTATTAGTAACGTCTGGATTGAATGAAAGCAGGTTCTGAGTTCGGTTGACAGTCACCTCAAGAAGGCCGTTTTCGTACGAGAGATCAAAATTGTTTCTTCTTGGCATTTCAGGTGATACCTCATTTGGTGACTTAGGAGTATTTCGTTCAGCTTGGATAGCTGAAGCTGAGTTTGTGTTGGCTACAGGAGCCTCGGCAGTTTCGATATTAGCTTTTGGAAGAAATTGAACATTACCACTAAAGAGAATGAAGGCGGTTACAAAACCGATTACATACGACAGTATTAGAACAGTGGCTTTTTCGTGTCTTGAACCTTCCATAAATAAGAAATGCTTAATTAATAACTAGCTGAATCTATTAAGTGTACTATAAGATCATCATAGTTTAAACCTACAGAAGCGGCTGCCTTGGGGTAAAGTGACTCGCTAGTGAGTCCGGGCAATGTGTTTACCTCGAGAAAATACACACCATTTTTGTTGACCATGAAGTCACTCCTGGAGTATTGAGACAAATCTAAAGTTTCATGAACAAAAGAAGCTACTTCAGCAATCTTGGTGCGTTCGCTAAATGAAAAGTTGGCTGGGCATATCTCTTGAGTTCGTCCATTGTATTTTGCTTCGTGATCAAAAAATTGATGGTCTCTTTCGGGAATGATTTCCATGACTGGAAAAACGTAGATCTGGTTGCTACGGTAATTTTCCAAAGTAGCACAAGTGGCTTCTCGTCCTCGGATCAGCTCTTCTATCAGGATCTGGTCGTATTGCTCCAAAGACGCAGCTACGGCTTCAGACAAAGACTCCCCGGCTCTCACAATACGAACACCATGGGATGAACCACTGTTGATAGGCTTGATGATATATTCAGGGCCAAAGCAATTTTGTATATTAATAGTGTCAGTTTTGTATGTGTCGAGATTGTCTTTTGATAGCTCAGCAAATTCTGGAGTTTGAATACCATATGAGAGCAGGGCCTTCTTGGTCATAGCCTTGTTGAAAGCTAGAGCCGAAGAAAAAGAGCGACTACCGGTAAAAGGTATGTTGTGGCGCTGGAGGATTTTTTGCACCTGACCATCTTCGCCATAGGCGCCATGTAGGGCCACAAAGACTTTGTCGACAGATTGGAGAAAAGTATCGGGGTCTTTAACCAGACCATTTTCCAACCATTCACCTTGCTTGGAAATAGTTATGTCTTTTACTTTGTACCCTTTTCTTTCTAGTGAGGCAATAACCGCCGCTCCAGTCTTCATAGAGACTTGATACTCTTCACTTGGTCCGCCTCTAAGGACGGCAATTTGGAGATGATGCATAGAAAAATTTTACCACACTTTTAAAATCATTAATCAAGAATATTAAGGTTTCATTCTTTTATTGGCCAATTTTCGATAAAAACCGATGGCAAAGCGATGGGCCTCAGAGTTGGCGAGCAAGATATCGTATTTGTATTTTTTTAGTAAGTCAGGTGGCGCTATCACTCTAGAAGCCTTGTGACGATCGTCTTTCACCACAGACACAACCGGAATATTTAAATTAAGTTTTTCTAAAACCTTTCTGGCTGCATTTATCTGGATTTCATTACCGTCTACTGCAATAATGCTTGGAAAAGGCCACTCGGGGTGTTTTAAGCGTCTCTCAAGCATCTCAACTAAGGCGGCCGGATCATTGGCTGACTTTAAGGTTTTAATCTTAAACTTTCGATATTCACCCTTAGCAGGTTCTGAGCCCTTTATGACCACCATAACTCCGACCATATCTTGACCAGCATGGTGAGCCACGTCATAAGCTTCGACTCGAAGAAAATTTTTATCATAGGCTGAATACTTGTCGGCTTTGATTAAAGAAATATCCTCAATATGCTTTAGGGCGAAAATTTGTTTCTTTTTAAGCTGGGCCAGCTCAAATTTCTCGAGCTTAGCCAGCTGCTTCATTTCTTTCTCTAATTCAAGAATGATTTTATGTTTCTTACCTTGGAATAATAGTCGTATGTGACGGATAGTAGTTTTGTATTCCTGTTTTTGGTTTGGGTCTGGATATAGACCAATCTGTCGATTAAAATTTATAATACCTTTAGTAAATTTAGTACTTTCGCTATCGACTGGTTTTTTCGTATCGTAGTATTGAAAAAGTTTGCGCACTATCTTGAGTGCGTCACGTAGTAGAGTGGGACTGGTGAAAGGTCCAAAACTGTCTTTGATTTCATTGTCTGCAAACTTATAAGTCAGGTCACGTTCACGCACTACCAAAACTCTAGGCCACTCTTCGTTGGTAATGATTAGATGGTTATAACTTTTATCATCTTTACTTTTGGTGTTGTAGTGGGGCTTGTGGGTCCGGATGAGGTTGGTCTCCAGAATCAAAGCCTCGAGCACACTGTCGGTTTCGGTAAAATCAACGGCCGTGGATTCAAAAACCATCTTGGCGATCAAGGCCGAGCGTTTTTCTATAATATCGGCTGTAAAGTAGCTTTTTACTCTATTTTTTAGTGATGTAGCCTTGCCAATATACAAAATCTTCTTCCGTTTATCGAGAAAAAAGTATACCCCAGGGCTTTCAGGTAAGTGTGCATTGTTTAGATTGGTCAATTTCATTTTATGTGATAGTATCAAAAATTAGAGCCTCGTACCATTCCTGATTCAGAACCGAGAAAAGGAAAGCCATGGACATACCTTCTGCAAGTGGGATACCTTCGGCTAATGATGGACTGCTAGACCCTATTGATCTTTGTGAAATCTTTAGGGAAGTTGAGAGTAGCGAAGCTGGGCAATCCATCAGTTTAGCCCCCGAATACACGGAAACGTATGATCCCAATATATGGCGACTGATCTTTGTAGCGGTATTTGGTAGCCAGCCGACGGACGAAACTGATCCTCGCTGGGAAAGATTGTTCTCAAAGCACGGTCACAACGCTCTGGCACGATACGCGGAATACCGCAAAAAAAAGTGATTCCTACTCAACCCCCGGCAATTTAATTGCGCCGGGGGTCGTTATTTAACTACTTTCAAAACTTTTACAAAACCTTTTTTAGATAGTGTCCGGTGTATGAATTTTTATTTTGAGCGATGTCTTCTGGAGTCCCTTTGGCGACTATCTGTCCACCAGCTACTCCGCCTTCTGGTCCGATATCAATAACGTAGTCGGCGCACTTTACTAAGTCTAGATTGTGTTCAATGACCATCACTGAGTGACCTTGGTTGACTAGTTTCTGGAGAATATCAATCAGCATCTTTACATCTTCATAGTGAAGACCAATAGTTGGTTCATCGAGCAAATACATCGTTTTTTGATGATTTGGTTTATATAGTTCAGAAGCAATTTTTACTCTCTGAGCCTCTCCACCAGATAAAGTTGTCGCACTTTGCCCCAGCTCTAGATACCCTAGCCCCACTTGCATTAGGGCTGCCAGACGGTCTTCAATAGCTGGTACGTCAACAAAGAACTTATGGGCTTCTTCAACTGTCATGTGTAGGACTTCGTAAATGTTTTTACCTTTATAGGTCACCTCTAGAGTCTCTTTAGTAAAGCGTTTTCCTTCACAGATATCGCAGGTAACATAAACAGTTGGCAAAAAGTGCATCTCGACAGCGATCTCACCATTTCCTTGGCAAGCTTCACAGCGTCCACCCTTAACGTTGAAACTAAAGCGACCCGGCTTCCAGCCTCGAGCTCGTGCTTCACCACTGGCGGCAAACATATCGCGGATATGAGTAAAAGCTCCAGTATAAGTGGCCGGGTTACTGCGTGGAGTTCGACCGATTGGTGATTGATCTATGAGGATCGAGCGTCCTAGATATTCTGTACCGGTAAAAGTGGCGCAGTTGTAGGTTTTAGTATTACGATGCTTTTTGTCTAATCGTGATTTTAGATTTCGGTCGATAATCTCATACATGAAGGAAGATTTACCTGAACCAGAAACTCCAGTCACACAGACAAGTTTACCCAAAGGCACATCTACATTTAAATTCTTAATGTTAAAGATTTTTCCACCCTTAATCTTGAGTGAACCTTTTTCACTAACACGTCTTTCAGGGACTTCTATTTTTTTGTCACCGCGAAGATAATCCAAAGTAATTGACTTAGTAGGATTTTTGGGCGCGGAAAGTAGTTTGTCTAGATAGTCAGCCGCCATGACTTCCCCACCATGGACGCCAGCGCCCGGACCGATATCAATCAAATAGTCTGAAGCGAAAATAGTATCCTCGTCGTGCTCCACAACAATAATGGTGTTGCCGAGGTCTCGCAGTTCACACAGAGTCTTGATCAAACGATCGTTGTCCTTTTGATGCAGACCAATAGTCGGTTCGTCGAGCACATATAGGGCTCCGACCAGCCCAGAACCAAGTTGCGAAGCTAGTCTAATACGTTGAGCTTCGCCACCAGAGAGCGTGTTGGCCCGTCTGTCCAAGGTAAGGTATTGAATACCCACATTATTCATGAATTGCAGTCTTTCGATGACTTCACGCAAAGCTGGCCAAGCAATTTCGTGCTGTTTTTTTGAGAGCTTGAGATTATCTATGAAAGTTGTCGCTTCTTTAACTGTCATTTGAGTAAAAGCCACAATGTTTATACCGAGGTCCTTCTTACCATCGCCACCAAGATAGACCCGTAGGGCTTCCTTACGCAGTCTAGCACCGTTACAGACCGTACAAATATCGCTCTGGAAAATACCGACAACTCCGAGACCATTACATTCAGGACAGGCACCATATGGAGAATTGAAAGAAAAAAGTCTTGGCTCAACCTCAGGAAATGAAGAGCCGTCGGTCGGACAGATAAATTTAGCTGACATAGTACGTGTGCTGCCATCTGGACTTTCGATCTTGACTAAGCCTCCAGACACAGACAAAGCTAGTTCGACAGCTTCTGAAAGTCGTTCGTGAGAACCTTTAGGATCATCGGTGAATTCACTGACATAGATTTCATCTACCAGCACATCAATGTCGTGTCGTTTAGTTTTTGTTAGTTCAATCTTTTCGCGAAGTTGTTTGATCTCACCGTCTATTTTTACCGCCTCAAAGCCCTTTCCGAGTAGATCGTAAAGTAATTGGTAATATTCCCCTTTTCGTCCTACCACTACTGGTGAAAACACTGACACTCGCCCTTTAGATAGCTCGATGCCCATCACTCTTTCTGATTGTTTTTTTGTAGCCTCTTTGACTTCTTTCCCTTCAATGGACTTTAAGATAACCCCCAAGATTTCGTCTTGAGACATCCGCATAATAGGCACGTCGACGTCCAAGCAGTATGGTTGCCCCACTCGAGCATATAAAATACGCAGATAGTCGTAGATTTCAGTAATGGTCGCTACCGTAGACCTAGGGTTTCTTGAAGCTGACTTTTGATCAATAGAAATAGCCGGTGACAGACCAGAGATCTCGTCGACGTCAGGCTTTTGGAGTTTATTTAAAAATTGTCTAGCGTAGGGAGAAAGTGACTCGACATATCGTCTTTGCCCTTCAGCAAAAATAGTATCAAAAGCCAGAGAAGACTTACCTGACCCCGAACGGCCAGTGATAGCAATCATCTTACCTCGTGGCATTTCCACATCGATATTCTTGAGGTTGTGAGTCCGGGCGCCACGAATTATGATCTTGTCGCCGACTCCAGCGTATTCGGTTTTTGGTGACTTTTTTTTGTTATCCATAAAATAAATTACTCAGACAAATTAACTGACTGACCATTATAGCCTTTTATGAGCCAGGTTAAAAGCTAAGCGGTTTTCTTTATAATTAGTTTCGTTGATCGAGATCTGGCGTTCATCTGAGCTAAGAAAAGAAGGACAAAACCAAGAGCCACTAGGCCCACGGCACCAATAACGATACTGTCTCGAAGTGACACATTTGCATAAGTATCTCTGAAGAAAATTTCTGAGGCTGAGGCCGTAAGATCGTTTTGTTTACTGTTTAGTTTGTAGGTTTGGGTGCTAGCTACAAAACGTCCAGTACTGTCTGCTAGCCCAGCGAAGACGACTGCCGGCAAATCATTATCTAGTGGTTTTTCTAACAAATAGGAGAACTGACCTCCTGAGCCAGCTCGTATCAAGCCAACGGCGTTGGCAGAAGGAATCACTAAGTGCACAAAAGAATTTGGCACCGCAACGCCACTAATTATGTAATTTGTCTCATCGACTGAACTAAGTTGGTTTTTTACCACCTCTGCCTTGATTGAATTGATTGATAGTATTTTTTTGTCTGGAATAGAAGCGTTTATGTCTAGATTATGAAATGGCATCTCCTTTGTATCAGAAACTAATGCGTCACTATCAGTCAAAATCTCTATACTATCAATGACGCCATCTAGGTCCGAATCGGCTCTTAGGGGGTCAGTGAGGAAAACTGTAAGTTCATCATAGTCAGATAAACCATCCTTGTCAGTATCCTTACCAGTCAAACTATTTGTTAGTGACTTAATGTCACTCTCACTAGCAAAGATTGCGTCTAATTGTTTTTCAACTATGTTGGCAAAGTTTGACTTTAGTACTGTTTGTGAACGCAGGTCTGCTTCTGATTCTAGAATACTAGTGTAGATACTTTGGTATTTTTTAAGGATTTGATTTTTAGCAAGAGCGATCAAGTACGGATTTTCTACTTGAACCACCGCTGCGTAATAAAAGTATAGTTGGTTTAGGGAGTCTTCGTTTGACAGAACTTCAGCTTTAACAGCTGCGCCTAGTCCAGAAGAGACATCCAGCTTATCCAAATCAGCTGCAAAATTATTGTCAGTGAAGTAACTCAATCTACTATTGATACCATAAGCCTCCATACTTAGAGCGATATCGACTTTCTTGGCTAAGATTATACTATCTTCTATTTTTGAAGCAGACTCTATGGCGACAGTTGCTGGGATATAGTAGACGCCCTTGGTCTGATATTCGCGACCGTCATCAGTAAATGAAGCGTAGACTAGATATTCATTTTTTGGCAAGTCGTAAGCTGAAAGACTGAAATACCAACTACTTTGGGCTAGTGTCGCCTCCCCTATCAGGACTGGATTTTCTGAACGAGGTATAAGAGCATATACCAAGACCTGATTAGGATTGTAGTCACCCGTGGAAACCTTTATATATGAAGCCAGCTCTTCTTCGTAAAGCTGCAAGTCAATTTGATTTAAATTAATTTCCGCACTATTTACAACAATCACCTCTTCCAGGACCTCTTCATCTGTGGAAGAAGCTAAACTTGAACTAGCGGATACCGGAGGAATAATGTTGGCAATCTCTTCGGTAACTTCAGTCTCTTCTGTGAGCTCAGTCACTTCTGTTTCCTCTACAGGAACAGTCTCTACTTCGGCTTTAGTTATTTCTACCTTAGTTTCCTCTCTTTTGACTGAAAAAACTGGCCCTTCGAAAATATAGCTAGTACCAGAATCATGACTTACATTAACTTTGGTCTGATAAGTACCAGAAGGTAGCGTTCTAGCGGGGATAAGAAAACGACTACTATTTTCAGATATCTTTTCCCCCGGAGACACAGTAGTCACTGCTCCTGAAGTTAGTGATGCTAGAGTCAGAGTAAAATTTCCAGCATTATTGGCCTCAATAACAATATCAGTATCATTGGCAATATCTGCCGGTAATGAATTTAGGAACTTTACTGTTGGGGCTCCGGCTGGTAAGTCCTTGTCAGCCACTTCCTCACATTGACCAAGGCTACATACGAGAGCGGCTGCGTTGATGCCTAGATTCTTGTCTGAGAGATGTCCAAATGAAGCCACCAAGACACCAAAAAAGATAAAGGCATATCCGCCAGCTCGGGCCACGCCTGAAGCGTATTTGGGGAAAATATCCTTATACCAAATTTTGTACAATTCCACTTTTTCTAGAAGACGCAGACTGGCAGTTGAGGGGACACGAACATAACCATGATCCACATCATCAAGCTGAATTGGACTCAATATCGCTTTCTTCTTTGGGGCTTTACTGGTTTTTGTAGATTCTGTAGTGTTCGCCTTAGTTTCTAGCTTTTTTTTAGGTGCCTTTTTGGCATGAGAAATAGCCGTGGTAGTCTTTTTGACGACCGGCTTTTTTACTCCCTCCTTTGGCTTTTTTTTGGGCTCAGCCATTTCCTAAATTATACACTTATTTACTAAAGAATTAGGACTTTATTAACGTTTTGGACTCTTGCTTTTAAGGGCGACTTTTTTTGCCTTTTCTATACGCTCTTTTAGGACTTTTATCTCGTCGCGCAAGATAGCCGCTGTTTCAAAGTCTAGAATAGAAACCGCCTCATCCATCAGTCTCTTCTTGTTTTTCAAAAATTCCTTAGGATTCTTCTCGAAGATAGACAGGTCGACTTTAAGCAAAGTATCAACCGCTTCGTCGTGGCTAGTTCGCATCTGATCGGTAATCGAACGAATCTCCTTGGCAATAGTCTTGGGAGTAATGCCGTGTTCTTTGTTGTAAGCTATTTGCATATCGCGTCTACGATTAGTTTCACCAATGGCTGCCTCTAAAGCCGGTGTCATCTCGTCCATGTACAGAATTACGCGTCCATTAATATTTCTAGCTGCTCGGCCGATAGTCTGGATCAATGCGGTTTCACTACGGAGGAATCCCTGCTTGTCGGCGTCCAAAATAGCTACGAGTTCTACCTCGGGCAAGTCTAGTCCTTCTCGAAGCAAGTTTACTCCAACTAAACAATCAAACTTTCCTCGTCTAAAGTCAGTCAAAATCTCAATCCGTTCTAGGGTATCAATATCACTGTGAATGTATTTGGTGTTTATTTTTTTCTCAGTCAAGAACTCAGATAAGTCTTCTGCCATCTTCTTGGTCAGAGTAGTGGTCAATACTCTAGCGCCACCAGCGATAATTTTTTCGGCTTCAGCAATAAAGTCCTTGATCTGTCCCGGATAAGTACCAACTTCGGTAATTGGTCTCATGTCGATCATTGGATCAACCAGCCCGGTTGGTCTAATTATCTGTTCTACCATCTTGATCTTTGATTCCTCAGCAATTTTGTATTCATACTTTCCCGGGGTGGCCGATGTATAGATTCTTTGTCCGATTGCCGACTCAAACTCAGTAAACTTCAAGGGTCGATTATCGACGGCACTGGGTAGTCTAAAACCAAACTCCACTAGAGTATCTTTTCTGGAGCGGTCACCGGCATACATACCGTTTATTTGCGGTACAGTTACGTGAGATTCGTCAATAATGGTCAGGAAGTCAGGCTTCCCTGAATCATCGTGAGGAAAATATGACAGTAAAGTGTACGGCGGTTCTCCTGACTGACGACGATCAAAGTGTCTAGAATAGTTTTCAATTCCGTTGCAGTAACCAATCTCACGAATCAAAGCCAGGTCATGTTGAGTTCGACGACGCAGTCTTTCGCTCTCAAGCAACTTCCCTTCTTGTTTAAATTTTTTTAACTGAACGTCTAGCTCGGCTTGAATATCCAGCACTGCATTTTTACGTTCATTCTCTGGAGTTACAAAGTGTTTGGCTGGAAAGAGAAAGAAAAATTCTGCTTCGGTAATTATGGCTCTAGTAATAGCATCGATTTTAGTAATACTAGTAACTTTACTGCCAACAAAACCCAAGCGATAAATCACTCGTTCGTTCGTGGGCATTAGTTCGATAGTATTTCCCAAAGCTCTAAAGTGCCCCGGCACTAAGTCGGCATTGGTGCGCTCAAAATACATCTCAATCAGAGTGCGGATAAAGTCCATGCGATTGGTTTCGAAACCCTTTTCGATCTTTAGGTGGCGCTTAAGATATTCGGCTGGTGCTCCAAGACCGTAGATACATGAGACCGAGGCGACAATAATAACGTCCTCTCTGGTCAATAACGCCTGAGTTGAGGCGTGGCGCAAACGGTCGATTTCTTCGTTGATCTGGGCTTCTTTCTCAATAAAAGTATCAGAAGTCGGCATGTAGGCTTCCGGCTGATAGTAGTCGTAGTAGGACACAAAGTAATGCACGGCGTTATTAGGAAAAAAGTCTTTGTATTCTTGTGCCAGCTGTGCTGCCAAAGTTTTGTTGTGAGCAATCACTAAAGTAGGCTTTTGAATCTGTTGGATCACATTGGCGGCGGTAAAGGTTTTTCCTGAGCCGGTCACACCAAAAAGCGTCTGGTGAGTTTGTCCAGCTTTGATCCCTTTAACTAGTTGTTTGATGGCTTCTGGCTGGTCTCCGGCTGGAGTTTTATCAGTCGCTATTTCAAATTTCATGCTATGAGTATAGCCCGATATGACGTATAAAAAAAGTGAGTCTGTTTAGGAGGCTATAATCTGTTCTCTTAGTCTCTTGGTGAAATTGACGATGAAATACAGGTTGTGGATTGAAGCTAGGTGGGCGCCGAGCATTTCGTGTGATCTAAATAGATGCGAAAGATACGCTTTGGTGTAGTTTTGGCAGACATAGCAATCACACGTTTCATCTGGTTTGGAAAAATCTCTAATATATTTTTGATTTAAAAGATTGGTTCGTTTGGTGCCTTCGTTGGTTCTTTCATAAATAGTTCCCGTCCTGGCGATGCGAGTTGGGGCCACACAGTCAAAAGTATCACAGCCTAAGCTGACGCCTTCAGTGATATCTTCTGGTTCGCCGATACCGAGCAAGTGTCGTGGCTTATCGTCAGGCAAGATTTCGTTTACTACCCTGAGGGCTTCACCCAAATCAGCCTTACTAAAGCTGCCGCCAATACCAAAGCCATCAAAATCCATGGCTGATAGTACTTTGGCACTTTCGGCGCGCAGATCTAGGTGTCGCCCACCTTGAACTACTCCATATAGTCCCTGCTTTTTTAAAGCGTCGTAGTTTTGTTTGTGAGCGAGGACACTTCTTTTAGCCCAACGGTGAGTTCGGTCCATTGCCTCTTTTTGGTATTGATAGTCGGCAGTTGGACTAGTACATTCGTCGAAAGCAACAATAATATCGGCGCCAATAGCATGCTGAATCTCGATTGATCGCTCAGCAGTAAAGCGGTGCATAGAGCCGTCTAGGTGCGAAGTAAAAGTTACGCCATCTTCATCAATAATACAAAGGCGACCGTGTTGGGCTGCAGTGTCTTTAGAGTAGACGTTTATATTGGCTTTCTCAGTGTCTGTAGCATTGTCCTCGACGTCACCTTTAGAAAATTTGGTCACGCCTTTACCAAAAGCCGCTCCAAGTGAAAACACCTGAAACCCTCCAGAGTCAGTCATAGTTGGCAGCTTCCAGTTGGCAAATTTATGCAAGCCCCCAGCTTCTTTAATCACCTCGTGCCCAGGTTGAAGAAAAAGATGGTAAGTGTTGGCTAGGGCTACTTGGTTACCGACATGGTCGCGCAAGTCTTCGGGCTTGAGACTTTTGACTGTTCCCTTGGTTCCGACGACTACGAAAGCTGGAGTTTCAATATCTCCATTTGGGGTATGAATAATACCGGCGCGACCGAGGGTACCTGGTTGTTTTTTTATTATCTCAAAGTGGACCGGTGGTTTTGCCATAAACAGTAATCAGCGGATTACTGTTTAATTTCAACTAAGTCGATAGAAAAGATAAGGGTTGAGTTTGGTGGAATTGGACCGACAGCATTTTCGCCATAAGCTTTTTCTGGTGGAATAACTAGAACTCTTTGACCACCTACCTTCATACCAATAAGACCTTCTTCCCAACCAGCGATAACTCGACCTTCACCAACAGTGAAGCTGAAAGTTTGACCTCGCTTTTTTGAGTTGTCGAATTCTTGTCCGTTTTGTAAAGTGCCTACGTAATGAACAGAAACTTGGTCACCTCTCTCTACAGCCTTCCCTTCACCTAATGTTATATCGTCAATCACAAGCTTTTTAATATTACCTCGAGAGTCAGCTGCTTGTCGCAGCGCCACTTCTCTTTCACTATTAACATTCTCTCCATCTCCTACCACAACTACAGAATTAGATACCCCAGCTAGCTGAGTTGCACTTTCTGTCAAAGCCACAGTAGTTGATTCTACTCTGACTAAGTAAAGAGCCACCGCCATAAACAGCACACTAAGACCGATTCCAATGAATTCAAATTTACTAAGCATAATATAAGGTTTTATATTGCCATCATAGCTTCTTTTGTAGAAGTTGCAAGGGTCATTGGTAAGATAATTTTTCCACTTAATATCTGTCCCTCGAGCTCTGGATCACTGTTTTTCGCTAGTTCCTCCAAGTTTATTTTTAATTCATCCCCTTCTAAGAACTTTGGTTGAACTCTTTTTTCTAAACTGGATACCGGTTTCAGCTCTAAAGCTAGTTGATCTTCCTGAATAAGCTTTACTACCAGTCCAGTTTGAACAGCTGTAGAGAAGTATTGATCGAAGATAAAGTTACCCAGAGAATAAACTACAAGGGCATTATCAATGATTTCTATTCCCTGCACTACATGAGGGTGGTGACCAATAATAAGGTCTGCGCCTAGCTTGGCAAGAATTTCTGCCTGACTTCTTTGTGAAATTGATCTTTTTACTTGGTACTCCGGTCCCCAGTGAATAAAGACTACTTGCAAATCAGTGCTTGAAGCCAGATCATTCATGGCGGAGCTTAGCTCTGTCTCAGACCAGAACTTGTCTACACCCATTAATCCTATGATGCCAACTTTCTGATTTCCAGTATCAAGAATAGTCACTGAAGTTGAAGCCACTTTGTCAAATAATCCAAAAGGAATAATGTCTGACTTCTTTAATACTTCAATAGTATTTAAAAAACCAAGAGTGCCAAAATCGTAGCTATGGTTATTGGCTAGCGACAAGTGAGTGATCCCGACTGTTTTGAGCTCAACCGCTAAATCCTCGCGAACCGAAAAGAGAAAACCAAAGTCTTTTGTTGGAATATGGATCTTTGGAATTACAGCTTCAAAGTTCGCTACCGCAAAAGCGGCTTCCGGATCAATGGCGATATTTTCAAAGGCATAACTTAGACCTCCGGCTCTAAATAAACGTCTGTCTACATCACGAGCCAGCATAATGTCTCCTAGAAAATATATAGACTTGTTTTGAGATATGGCCTCACTCACTGCTTCGGGTTCTGTATTAAAAAAACTACCTACGCTGTATGAAACATTCAAGCGGAAATCAATTAAGGCAAAAAAAATGCCTGCAGTAAGAGACAAAAGAATAATACCCCAAATAGTTTTCATAGGTTACCGAAGAGCGCCAAAGGCCGTAGCTGTCGGATGAAAAAGCCCAACCTCATAAAAGTACATACCAATGGTAACACCTGAAATAGCAATAATAATAGAAAAAATAACTACAGCCATTGATTCACCAGTGGTCATTTCTCCATTCTTCCGATGCGTCACTTGAACATTGCCAATTTTTACTTCAATGCCAAGTAAGGCTGAAATCTCTGCTGGCTTTAGTGAGTCGGCGGTCAGAAAAACTTTTTGCAAATCAGTAAATTTGACCGGATTTGGAGCAGTTGTCTCTTTTAATATATTGATAGCCGTCTCAATCTCTTGGTTATTGTATGAGGCGCTCAAGAGAATGTCTTTGATTTCTTCAGGTGAAGCGTTGACGCTGACACCGTTTATTTTTAGAATTGTCTCAAGCTGATTTCTCTCAAACATAACTATTATTTAGAACCAACTTTGATGTACTGGTTATAGACCTCAAGTAAGACTAGGAACAAGGTGACGATTACTGGACCAATAATGAAACCGATCGGACCAAAGGTGGTAATTCCTCCTAGTACTGAAGTAAGCATGATAAACGGATGCAGATTGTTGCCTCGACTCATGAGATGAGGAGCGAGGATGTTATCGACCACAATGATTGTTACAATTGTCCAGATAATAAGACCAATCGCGGCTCCGGTAGCTCCGGTAACGAAGAGGAAGATTATTCCTGGAATCATTATAGCGCTAGTACCAACTCCGGGAAGCACTGACAAAATACCCCCAATAGCACCCCACAAGACGGCTTTTTCAATACCAAAAATAGCTAGACCGAACGCTGCTAGTACTCCTTGAATGAGCGACACTAAAAGCACTCCAGTAGCTACCGAGCGGACAGCTAGGCCCAATCGAGAAATTATTACTTTGTCGTCTTTGTCAGGCAAAGGACTAATTTTTATAGCTAATTTGACGAATTCTTGACCATCTCTAAAGAAGTAAAATGAACCTATTAGTGAGATTAAAATTACGAAAATAGTCGAAACGGTACTGGCGAAAATAGAGCCAATGTTACCAGCCAGCCACTCGGCACCGCGCTTTATTTCACTAGTTAAATCCAACTTAAAGTCCGGTATATATACTTGGGCTACTGATTCAAAATTAGAAATGTAGTTTTCAATTGACATTTCTTGACCGGAACCAAGAGCTTGATAAAAACTGACCAACTCTCTAACAAAAATAGTAGAGATAAATATAATCGGTAAGATAATGAGGACCACCACAATCAGGGTCGTAAGAGCTGCCGCCAAGTTTTTATTTTCTTTATAAACTCTTAGTTTAACTTTTTCATACAGAGGAAAACAGATAGTCACGATCACTACAGAGAGAGCCAAGGCAGTGATAAATGGAGACATGACCTGCCAGACCAAATAGCCTGACCCAGCCAAGATTAGAAAGAAGAACACATACTCGACAACACGATTTAATGACATTGCCTTAACTATAGCAATCTAAATACAAAAGGGCCAGACACGTGTGTGTGTCGGCCCTGTGTTCATTTTTCAATTAATCTTTGCTCTGCTACTTGGGCTGCGGTTTGCAAGGTTTTGAAACTTTGCGAACCAGCGTCGTCCAAGGAGGCAATGGATTGATTAAAATATTGTGATAGTCCCCAAAGCACTATCAGAAATCCGATGGCTTGTCGCATACATTGAAATGTTGCGGCCCAGATACTTTCTTCGAAGAAAGCTCCACTAAATGTGAATGGGCGCCATGGATCTCTAAAGAACCATCTGCCTATATTATAGCATGGAAATGGTCTTTATACAAATATGACCCTCCTTAGTTCAAGAAATAATCGCAACACTTTAGTAATATAGAGTGTATGAAAAAGAAGACTTTTAGTAGAATCACCTACCGCGAAAGAGTAATCATTGAGAATAGGTACTGTGTAGACGAAAAGAGCA
>Ga0163154_10002305_pt1 | contig 28113 bp, 14 predicted proteins | sample OliLakLV19MP9P1_FD_148649 | JGI IMG/M metagenome (GOLD analysis project Ga0163154, IMG submission 148649) | Freshwater microbial mat bacterial communities from Lake Vanda, McMurdo Dry Valleys, Antarctica - Oligotrophic Lake LV.19.MP9.P1 | ecosystem: Environmental > Aquatic > Freshwater > Lake >... | reverse complement strand
CCTCTACCCCCTCCACTCTACTCTCTCCCCTCTACTCTCTCCCCTGCCGTCTTTGGCTCTATGTTTCAAGCGGCAATGAATCCTGTGGAAAGGCACAATTTAGGTGCACATTATACGTCTGAAAAGAATGTAATGAAAGTAATTTCTTCACTTTTTTGGTGCTCCGACAATTTTAGTGGAGCGAGGTATAAACCACATAGAAAGATACGGCACACAGTGTTTCGGGCTATGTTCTCCATGTTTCTATGTGGTTCAACACAAAATTTGTCAGAGTACCAAATATTAGACTTCTTGCGAAAGTCCTTTTCCCTCTCTCCAATTTGGAGAGGCGTATATGGAACGATTTTGAAATGCACCACGCTGCATATTTCTAAAATACAATGTTATTTAATTTCTATTACTAAGATAAAATAGCAATACAACATTTTGATTATCAATTATTTAGAAACACGTTTTTGTTTATCAGCAAAAACATATAGCCCGTAAATTTTGTAAATACCTAAAAAGTATTATTATTGCATCATGATTTCATTCGAACCGAAAGCGCAAGGCTTCTCGCCTGCCAATGCGTGGGTACTTGCCCAAATAGCCACTCTCGCCTACCAATCGGGCTTTGATGTAGCGTATGATGCAGAACATACATGGCGTATGGAGTATGCTTATTTGGAAAATATGGAACATGACACGCAGTTTTTGGTCATGGGAGATGCCGAAAAAGTAATCGTAGCGTTTCGTGGTACAGAAGACACAGACAAGGATTGGAACATCAATGCACGCTATCATTTCAGTTCAGCGTTGAATGGGCGTGTGCATGACGGTTTTTGGCTAAGTGCGCAAAGTATTATGGGCGATTTAGCCAGCACATTAGACAGATTTTGCACGCAAGGGCAAACGGTGTGGCTTACAGGGCATAGCCTTGGAGGTGCGTTGGCTATGTTGGTTACAGCCTATTTTGTGTCGCAAGGCATCAAACCAGCAGGACTTTATACTTTTGGGCAACCGCGTGTGGGAGATAGCATGTTTGCTTATCATTTTAACGAACAATATAACGAAGCGTACCGGCTCGTGAACGAAGGTGATGTAACTGTTTGTATTCCGCCACACCATCTCGGCTATGACCACGCAGGCAAGTTTTATCATTTGCTTGAGGCAGGAGGGTACAGCCAAGACTTACAAGCATGGAGCAGTTATTGGGGGAGTGATGCCAAAGTAATAGATGATTTTTTAGAACTGGCGATATTTGGTTCAGAAGAACATGGCATGGCGGAGTATTCAACAAGATTGCTTAAAATGGCTTGTGCCTCATAAGTTACATACGAAATTTTGGTACTCTCACAAATTTTGTGTTGAACTACATATAGGACTTTCGTTTGTATAGCCCCAAACCCAGAACTGTTAAGTCATCGGTTTACCCCCCTTTCACTCCTCCCTGAAAAGGGTGGGAGGGATAAACTACTTGTAATTAATTCTTTAAAAATTTGATAAACAGTGGATTAGATACTCCCACTTTTTGGGGAGACGGCTATTTATTTTTGATGCCCAATAGAACCCGTGTGAGAGCAGTTCTTTTGACTATCTCGTACAAAAGCCACGTAATACAGAAAGTTAAAATATTGATTATCAAAAATTTAAGCCAAAGGTTCATAGACCATTGCACAATATAAAAGCCTATGCAGACAATAACCGTTTGGTGGAAAATATAAAACGGATACACAGCTTGGTTGGCGTAGGCAAGGAAAGGACTGTTATGCGTAAGGTATTGTTTGGCAAGCCCCACAATAGCCAAGACACCAAAACCGCCTAAACTATTATCAATACATAGGTAAATAATTTCGCGTACATCTTGCGAAAAAACAGGTTTTAAAATCTCGCTTTTCCAAAAGAAAATCAATAAAAAGTAGGCAAGCAAAGCCGAAAATGTAGAAACCCAGCGGTTTTTGCGCAAATTTTCCATAAAACGCTCATCTGACGCAAACACGTATCCGAAAAGAAAAACATACCAAGATGTAGTAAAGTTTGCCCAATCCTTTACCAAGTTGTGGGTAGTAGGAAAATGTTTATCCAAGAAGAAGTGCATCACAAGGGCAGGCAAGAGTATGAGATATGTCCTGTAACCTTTCCCCATAAAATCTGCCAATTCGCTTATCATTGCCTTGCCTGCCCCACTCCGCAAATACGCTACAATGGGCAAACTGATAATGGAAAACACAAACAAATAAGCAACAAACCACAAATGATGCCACGAAAAACTACCCTTCGGATAAGGTACAAACTCAAGAACGGAAGGATAAAATGTAGTGTAGCTGAAAGTTGCCCCTTGTTGCAATCGCTCAAAATAAATTTGAGGCGGAATAATAACAAACATTCCAAACACCAAAGGAATAAATAAACGCCAAACTCTTTCGCGGGCAAAAATACCAAGCGAGCTTTTGCGCAAAGCGTAGAACGTACCCACACCTGCAATAAAAAACAACAAAGGCAAACGCCAACGATTTGTAAAGTTTTTCAGGACTTCGATGAGTTCGCTAAAGTCCGCGTTTTTGATGTGCCACCCATCTGAAGGAGGCGAAAAAATCATAGCTGCATGATAAGGAATGAGCAAGGCAAAGGCAAGTACACGCACCCAATCGTATTCGTATTTACGTTCTGACATATTTTTGTATCATTTAAAATTTGATACCACAAAAATAGACAAACCCTCTACCAAGCACGAACAAGCCTATAAAATGCTTGTACGACTTTATAAAATCGCACTTCAAAACCCAGTCTTCTTATAAATATGTGCTAAAATCAGCTCACAATCGCCTATTTGCGCCTTGTCTGTCGCTTGTACAAAATATTGCATAATCCATTGCTTTTGTGGGTTGCGGGTGTAGGTGATAACATCTATTTTTTCGCTATCTATCAAAACGTATTGCTGTAGGGAGGCAAGCGACAAATAACATTCCATTTTTTGGGTTCTATCAAACAAAGCTGTAGAAGCCGAAGTAACTTCGATAATTACGGTGGGGTTCAGCAATACATCTAAACCTTGCCTGCGATTATCGGCTAATTCAGGCTCACCGCAAACAATCATCACATCAGGATAGACGTATTTCTCACATTCAGGCAAGGAAAGGAGCATATCGTTGGCAAGTACCTCACAATTACTTCCTTCGAGGCAAAGCCTCAAATAATAGATAATATTGCTTACTATTCTATTGTGCGAAAGTTGCGCACCTGCCATGTTAAGTATCTCTCCTGCGTGATACTCGCTTTTGGTTTCGCTTTTGGCTTCTTGCTCAAGGTATTCTTGAGGGTTCATGAGGGTTGTAACTTGCATATTCGACTTGATGATTGTGCGCAAATATAAGGTTTTCTCACCGATTTTTATATATCGAAGGCGTTTCGCCAACTATTTTTTTGAACGCAAGATTGAAGGAAGATTTAGAACTGTATCCTACCCTTTCGGCTATTTCTTCTATTTTCAGGTGTGCCATTTCAGGCAAGTGCAGAAGTCGTTGCGCTTCTTTGATGCGGTGTGTTGCCATAAACTCAAAGAAATTTTGCCCTATCTGTTCGTTCAGTATTTGAGAAAGATGATGCACTGACACGTTCAATCTTTGTGCCAACATAGGCAGCGAAAAATCGGACAATAGGTAAGGCTTTTCGGCTTGCATAAGCTCATCTAATTTGCGCAGGGTGTACGTTTGCAATTCGAGTGTAAGCGAAGACTTTTCGTATTTCTTGCCTGTCTGTTCCGTGCTTATTTGTATAGGTCGTACGAGAATAGATTGTTTAATCACTTGAAAACTAATCATATAAACTACTATCGTGATATGAAAAGCCAAAATGTGGTCGCCTAAATCATTCGCGAAGTTGAGTTTTATTATCAAAAAAAGCACTAGAATAGAGGCAAATTTTAGCCACAGACTTTTTGCCCAAACCAAATCAGGCAAGGCATTTGAATATTTTTTTTGTATGAAAATAAAAGACAAAGTTTGATAAATAGCCAAATGTAGAAAGGTAAGATGGCTTACGTGTTCGCGCACCCAAAATATTTGCCAATATGCCCAATATACGTGCGCTTTCACATGAGGCAAAGCGGGGTGATAGGCACTCACATAACAGTTATATTTGTAGGCAAGTTCTTGCGGAAAAACCAACACGCACATATATACCAAATAAAGCAGGAAAGGCAAAAAATGTAAATAGTCTTGTGGTGTAAGTTTCTTTTTTTCGGGTTCAAGTTTGCTCTGAAGGTATAAATAAAACAAAGGGGCGATGATAAAATTAATCGGTTCTACGGCATCTACAAGCCAAACTATTTGGAACATAAGGTTGGTATAGCATAAGAAAATCTCGCCTATAGACAAGCCCAATGCCCACATTAAAATGGCTAAAAGCCTGTTAGATAGCTTATTGGTGGTGTGATAAAAATAAAAAATGCCTCCTAAAAAAAATGCTTGAGCTATGCCTAACAAAATAAACAGCGCGAAAAAATCAAATTTCATATACAAAGTTATGCGTTTTGTAAACAGGCAACGCATTTTAAGTTCAAAGATAGGTTATTTCTAAAACTTTCCTATCAGGCAAGGTAAACTATAGCTTTCCTTTTTGCGTCATAAACCATAAACAATATGGTTTGTTATGAATACTGCCTTGCCTGCCCACACTGCTGAAGAATTGATTTTGTTTTTCGAAAACTTACCTGCCCAAGAACAAAAAAAATGTTTTGTTTAACTTCGGCGAAGTTTTCCTGCCGTTATTAGTGTTTAGAAAAGGGCAGGCAAGGTTTTTATTTCACAGACGTTTCCCTACAGCACTTTTCGACACCAACAACTTTTGCGCAGGATTGTTGGTGTCAAAAAATCGGGTAGTAAAGTATAGGTGAAGAACAAAGTTAGGCGCAATTTTTCTAAAACACCAACAACGGTTAAAACGGTCTATATTTTCATCTGGCTTTTGGCTATGTTGCTTCCGCATTTTGCTAATAACTTGCCTGCCTGACTATACAAAAAAGCCTCCATGTAGATGATAGTCTGCCCTTTTTTGATGATTTGTGTTTGGGCGATAACCTCATCACCTTCTTTGGCAGCGGCAAAATAGACTACCGACAAATCAATGGTAGGAAAGAAATATTCGGTGTCCATACCAAAAAAAGTAGCTCCCATTATATCATCAAAAATACCCGCAGTAACGCCTCCGTGCAACATGCCCATCGGATTGGTCATGTCTTTTCGAACGATAAAAGAGGCTTTAATGCCCTCTTCTTTTACCTCTAAGAGTGTGCCATCAAGCCAGTGTGCAAAAGGCGACGGACTGAATTTCATCGACTTACCTACCTGTTGCTGTAGCCAGTTGAAACGTGTTTTTGGGTTTGTATTTTCCATTCAGAGGGGGTATTTCATGTCATAAACCTGCTATTTGTCGAATAAGTTTCAAAAAATAGGAAAAACAAATGTTTATTCCTGCTACTTTTATGTTTAATTTCTGCTATCTTTGCCTATTCAATAACTTTTTTATACAGTGGAGAAATTTTTATCTTGCCTACAATCCGAAGCTATAACCCGTACCCTGACTGTAAATACACCTTTCCTGCTTCATGAACCCGAAAAGTTTTACTTTTTGCAAACAGGGCAAGTACATATTTATACGGTGCGGATAGAAGACAATGAACCTGTCGGGCAACGTTTCTACTTTACCAATGTCGAGGCAGGTAAGTTGATTTTGAGCATCGCAGACGAGAACAATCAAATGGGTTTTTTGGTTGATGCATTAGAAGAAACACTTATTTATGAATTTACCCAAAGCCAATTGCAAAAGTGGTTTGCCATGCCTGAACTAACGCCCCTCTTGGTGGGTTTGTTTGATGAAGCAGTAGAAACTATGGCGTATGCCCTCGCCGAGAACAGCAATCACCCCAATAAAACGGCGCAAGTACTCGTAGAAGGAAAGGAGAAATTGATACTCAGGCAAGGCGAATTGCTATCCGTACAGCGTGGCGTGGCATGGGCAAAAATAAGTGCCAATAAACTAAATAACTTGCGATACAACGTCTATATCAACTTTCCATACATAGAGGAAACCGAAAAAGGCGACATACTCATTCCAATTACACGCCATACATTACTCGCTTCAGAACGCAATGTGGGCATAAAGTTTATACAAACCAACGAAGCCATCGCCTCGCTTATGGCACTCGATGGCTGGAAGCTGTTGCACGCGCCTATCATCACTTTAGAACGCAATGAAATAGCTTTGGGGCAAATGCTCGACCAGCAATTATTAGAACGGAAATATACAAAACAAGTCGCACAAGCCCAACAAGTGTTGCAGGACACACACAAAGTCCTGAACAATACGCACCAAAATAAATATACCCAATGGACAGACGAAAACACCGCCGGTGGGGATAACATGCTTTTTCAAACCTGTCAAATTGTAGCAGGACAACATGGCATTAAACTTAACTTTCCTGCCGAATTGAGCGAAACAGACCCGATAGCGGCCATCATGCAAGCCTCACAAGTGCGGTACAGAGAAGTGCTTTTGCAAGGAAATTGGTATAAAAAAGACACAGGCGCAATACTCGCTTTTGAAACCGAAACGGCAGAACCCATCGCACTCATTCCTATCAATGGACACGAATATGAAGCATACAAACCCGCTACCAAAGAAACTTGGCGCGTAAAACCTGACAATGTTGCACGTATAGATAAACTTGCCTACACGCTCTATGCGTCTTTCCCAAACCGCGCCATTTCATTGTGGGATTTGGTGCAATTTGGCATACTCTCTGACCGAAAAGCAGTCTATTTATTGCTCGCTATGGCAGGAGGCGCGACTCTTCTGGGCATGCTGTTGCCTATCATTACCGAAGTTTTGTTTGATTTTGTGATACCCAATGCCCGCCATTTTGACTTGATTCATATCGGATTAGGTTTGTTGATGACTACTTTTGGATACCTACTCTTTCGACTTACTGAAGGCTACGCACTTTTGCGCATAGAAACCAAAATAGACAGCCGCATGCAAGCCGCTGTTTGGGACAGATTATTGAACTTGCCTGCCACATTCTTCAGAAAATTCAGCACAGGCGACCTCGCAGACCGCACTATGGGGCTGAACCATATCCGCCAAATGCTTTCCGAATCAGTTATCATGGGCTTGTTGGGGGGCGTTTTTGCTGTATTAAATTTCGGACTGCTGTTTTATTATAGTTTTTGGCTGGCGATGCTCGTTTTGTTGCTTGTCTTTATTGAAGTCGGGCTGATGTTTTGGCTCGGCAGTAGGCAAGTGGCAAGAGAGAAAATAGCCAAAAACTACGAAGGCAAGGTGCAAGGCATCATTTTGCAACTACTTTCAGGTGTGGCAAAATTTCGTGTAACGGGCACAGAGATACGCGCTTATACGTATTGGTTGCGCCATTTTAAAGACATGAAGCAGGCGAATTTCCGTGCATTACAAGTCCAAAACCAACAAATGAATTTGAATATCATCGTCCCAATTGTAGGCGCGATGGTGCTGTATATAGGCATCATTTATTTGGGAGAAGCCCAAAAAATGAGTACAGGCAAGTTCCTTGCATTCTATGCCGCGTATGGCGCATTTATTGGGGCTATCTTGAACGGTAGCCACGCATTGCTCACTATTTACAGTATTCTGCCCATCTACGAGCGTACAAAACCTATCTTACAAGCCTTGCCTGAAACCAATCAATCCAAACTAAATGTAGGCAAGCTCAAGGGCAATATAGAAGTAAGCCAACTAAACTTTCGATATCAACCCGACACGCCATTGGTCTTGCAAGACATTGAATTGACGCTAAAGGCAGGCGAGTACGTGGCTTTTGTTGGGGCATCAGGTTCAGGCAAGTCGAGCTTAATACGCCTCCTGCTTGGCTTCGAAACAGCCGAAAGCGGCACTATATTTTTCGATAACCACGATTTGAGCCAATTGGATATACGCGCTGTTCGAAGGCAAATAGGTGTAGTATTGCAAGATGGACAACTCATACCGGGCAACATCTTGTCAAACATCATAGGCACATCGCCACACCTTACTGTAGAAGACGCTTGGGAAGCCTGTCGTATGTCGGCACTCGAAGAAGACATCAAACGCATGCCAATGGGTATGCACACCGTTATCAATGAAGGCGCAAGTACGCTCTCAGGTGGGCAACGACAACGCCTTTTGATAGCCCAAGTATTGGTACACAAGCCCCGCATTTTGATATTTGACGAAGCAACAAGTGCTTTAGATAACCGCACTCAAGCCGTTGTAACACAAAGCCTAAACAAACTCCAAGCTACGCGCATAGTCATAGCGCACCGCCTCAGTACTATTCAAGACGTGGATAGTATTGTGGTCTTTGACAAAGGGCGGATTGTGCAAAAGGGTACATTTGAAGAACTTATGGCAGTCGACGGCGCATTCAAAACATTGGCAATGAGGCAGTTAGAATAGTTTTTATAAGCCGCTCTTTTTCATTATAAATAATAAAAAAACATCTTGTATGCGTTACACATTATTTTTAGTCGTCATCTTATTCTTTTCTGCGTGCAAACGCCCGCCTCTCAATACCTCGCCTACCATCGCCGAAGAGGCAGGCAAGGACACCGCCAATGTCTTCGCAGGCAAGGGCTTTCGCTATTTGAAAGCAACATGTAAAGTCAATTTTAAAGATGCCCAAAACAACATTGGATTTAAAATCCATTTGCGCTTGAAGAAGGATAGCGTCATTTGGGTAATGGTCAGCAAATTCGGAATAGAAGGCATGCGTGCATTGATTACGCCCGACTCCATGCACATTCTTGATGCGCAAAAAAACACTTATACCGCCGCTAAGTTTGACACTTTACAAAAACTACTCAATTTTAGACTTGACTTCTCCATGTTGCAAGCCGCCCTGCTCGCCAATATGCCAATCCCTGTTTATGACTCGAACACAGTCGCAATCGAAAACGGTTTGCTAAAGATAAATCAAGAGCGCGATGGCATTGCTATCACCAACGTTTTACAACAAGCAAACAGAAAATTACACGAATTGCATCTCAAAGATTTGAAAAACAATAACTTGCTTGTCTTGATATACCAAAATTTTCAAGACCATCTCGGAGGCAATTTATTCGCCAACTTAAACGAAGCCACGATAACTTCTTGGAACAAAAGTACGCGCCAAACTGAAGTGAGCGAAATAAAAATGGATTACAACGAAGTGAAATTTAGCCACCGTGCCATCGAGTTTCCGTTCAGCATTCCCGCTAAATACAAAAAACAGTAAGGAGGGACGCATTTCAAAACCTTTTCTAAGACCTCACCCCTGCCGCTCTCCAATTTGGAAAGGGTATATAAAACGATTTTGAAATGCACCCGCCAGCAACGCGCTAAAAAATAATGCACCCATTTACAGATTTTCAGCCTGTTTGGAGTATATGTACAAAAAAAATCGTGTGTCATTTTCCGTGAAAGCTCAAAAAAAAGTAAAATTCCAAGCGCGAGAAATATAAATTAGGAATGAAAATTAGTAACTATTTAGTGGGTTGAAAAAAAAAATTTTTTTTTGATTAATATTTTTTGTAACATTGCCTCATGAAACTGAGCGAAGATATATTGGAATTGCGTCAACTAATAAAAGACTTATTAGTTCGGCTCTCTGTTGTTGAGGCTGATAACGAGTTTATCAAGGCTGATAACGAGTTTCTTAAGGCTAATAACGAGTTTCTTAAGGCTAATAATGAGTTTCTTAAGGCTGATAACGAGTTTATTAAGGCTGATAACAAGTTTCTTAAGGCTGATAACATTGAGCTTCGCAGACAATTAGGTCTGAATAGCGAAAATAAAACACTGTAATACCGCAACCGAAATTTTACAGGAACGAAGAAAACAATAAAATGACGAATAGGAATATATGTTTTTTCTGTACGGTTTTGAAAATTTAGACTTTTGACAAAATTGACTTTGATGATATTTTTGTGCCGTTGTTGGTATTTAGAAAAATCAGCCGTAGCTTTTCGCCATCAACAAGCACGAGTAAAAGCGATCTATTGTTGGTATCAAAAAGTAGAACTTGCCTGCACTTTTCTAAACAGAAACAATGACATATTTAAGGACTATATAAAAATAATGCACCTCAAACAGACTGAAAGTCCGTTCTACAGACTTAGGTGCATTATTTTTCAGCGCGTCCCTTACATAACTGACAATAGAGCGAATTGCTCAAAGTGATGGGCAATGTGTTTGTAGTTAAACTGTTGTACTTCGTCAAAGTTTAGTTTGCCAAAAAACGGGTGGAAAAAGAACTTGGGTGCATTTTCAGGCTTTTCAAAAAAAGCATACATTTCTTTTACTTGTGCCAATAAATTAGTTTTGGCTTCCTCAAGGCTTGCAAATTGATACGGCGGCTTGCCGTTTTTATGGAAAGGGCTTGGGATTCCTTTTGGGTAAGGTTTATTTTGAACCAGAAACATTTCCTTTGCCTGCAAGTGCACAGGTTTTGATTCTTTGTCAGCCGTAAACTCAAAAGCGTAACCGCCTTTGAGTGCCATAGCGACATGCTCCACCATTTCTTGTGCGTCCATGTTGCCCCATTGTGGTTTTGTATCCGCCTGAAGTGTGGGCAGTGCATCAGTTATGCCTTGTCGCAAAAAAGTTTTACAAGATTCTACATTCATCATGAATAGAGAGGTTTAAGTGTAAGAGTTTCATACCAATTCTTTAATATCACGCATTATTTTTTGGGCTAAAGTATCGGCTGTTGGTTGCGAATCCGACTCTGCATAAATGCGGATAACAGGTTCAGTGTTCGATTTGCGCAAATGTATCCAGCCGCGTTCAAAGTCAATGCGTACGCCATCTTCTGTATTGATAGGTTGGACCTTGTATTTTTCTTTTACGCCGTGAAGAATATTATCTACATTGATACCAGCTCCGAGAGATATTTTGTTTTTGGAAATAAAATATTTGGGGTAAGTTGCCAAAAGGCGCGTCATTTGTTTTTCCGATTTTGCCAAATACGTAAGAAACAAAGCTATGCCAACAAGTGCATCACGCCCATAGTGCAGTTCGGGATAAATAACGCCGCCGTTGCCTTCGCCGCCTATTACTGCCGATATGGCTTTCATTTTTTTGACTACATTCACCTCGCCTACTGCAGAGGCTTCGTATATCTGCCCTGCTTTTTGGGTAATATCACGAAGGGCTTGAGTAGAAGAAAGATTGGATACTGTAGCGCCTGCATTGTTGCGCAAAACATAATCAGCTATAGCGACCAACGTATATTCTTCACCAAACATTTCGCCATCTTCACAAACAAACGCGAGCCTATCCACATCAGGATCGACTACGATGCCCAGATCATAACCGCCTTTGGCTATCTCGCGTGAAATGTCAGTTAGGTTTTCAGGCAAGGGTTCAGGATTGTGCGGAAACTGCCCGTTGGGTTCGCAATACATTTGCGTAACTTCTTTCACACCAAGTGCTTCGAGCAAAAGTGGAACGGCTATGCCACCTGTAGAATTTACGGCATCAACTACAATTCTGAAATTGCGGTTGGCTATCGCCTCCTTATCTACCAATGGCAGAGCAAGGATTTTGTCTATATGGTTTTGTAGGTAAGTGCCTTCTTGGTCAAGCGTATAAGTGCCTAATGCTGTATTTTCAACATAATCAAAGACTTGGTTTTCAGCAAGTTCAACGATGGTTTGTCCCGCTTCAGCATCAATAAATTCGCCTTCAGCATTTAAAAGTTTGAGGGCGTTCCATTGGACTGGGTTGTGGCTCGCAGTAATGATAATACCACCGCCTGCCGCTGTTTCTATCACTGCCATTTCAACTGTAGGCGTGGTAGATAGCCCAAGGTCAAGCACATCGATGCCCATACCTTGCAAAGTGGCAGCTACTATTTGGGCAATGATGTGCCCTGAAGGGCGAGCATCACGCCCTATAACAACTTTATAGTTTTCGGTTTGTGTTTTAATCCATGTGCCATAAGCGGAGGCGAATTTTACAAGGTCCAGGGGACTGAGTGTCTCTCCACTTTTCCCGCCAATAGTACCACGTATGCCCGAAATAGATTTTATAAGTGTCATGAGAAGCTATGTTAATTATTTGATTTTCAAGCAAAGATAGTATAAAAATTTAACATAATAAAGCAGGCATTAAAAATTAGTGTAAAATCAACTAAACTGAAGCGCGTTGAAGCCTGTCATTGATGGCTCTGCCAAGCCCATTTTGTGGAACAAACTCCGCCAAAATAATACGTACAGGCAAGTTATCTAACCTGCGCATTGCTCCAAAAAGTTGCTGGGCCGCTTCATTCAAATCGGCGGTAGGCGAGAGTATAAGTTGGTTTTCGGCAGGAATATGCGCCAAGCCTGCTTCAAAAGCCAACACGCCTATTTTTTCAGGCGCATATTTTTGTAAAAACCCTTTAGAGAATGCCTCTAAATTACCTGACGTAGTAACATAAAAAGGCTTTTTGGGCGCGTAGTGGCTCGCCAACATACCGGGCGCGCTTGGATTGGACACGGAGTGTGTAAACGTTTTAACAACCATGCCTAAAATGCTTTCTATTTCCTCTAAAGATATACCACCAAAGCGTAAAATAGTAGGCTCGCCGTTAGGAAAGCCAACAATCGTGGACTCTATACCTATACTGCATGCACCGCCATCGAGTACCATAGCTATCGCATCACCCAATTGCGCCCTTACATGTTCGGCAGTTGTTGGGCTGATGTAGCCAAATGGATTGGCACTTGGTGCGGCAAGTGGGAAATCTAAGCCATGCAATAACTCAAGCGCAAGTGGGTGTTTGGGTATTCGCAAGCCGACTGTAGGCAAGCCTGCCGTAACAATATCAGGAATGTGCGCCTGTTTTGGCAAAAGCAACGTAAGTGCGCCCGGCATCAAGACTTCTGCAAGTTTGTATGCTTCATCAGGAATACTATGCGCATAACGCGCCAGCTGCTCAACTGAATAAGTATGGACGATAAGCGGGTCAAATGTGGGACGTTTCTTTACTTCAAAAATCTTGGCGACTGCCTGCGCATTGAGTGCGTTGGCAGCAAGTCCATAGACTGTTTCTGTTGGGATGGCAACCAAATCTCCTCTTGCAAGTAATAATTGCGCAAGTGTGAGGGGCGAAAGTAGTTCGTTGGAGTTCGTAAGCATCTTTTTACCTTCTATTATCATCACCTTCCAGCATGCTAAGGTAACTCAGGTAGCGCGACTGGGCTATTTCTCCTTTGTTCAAAGCATCGATTACGGCACAATTGGGTTCATTTACGTGGATACAGTTGTAATATTTGCAAGCACTAAAACGGCTGCTCATTTCAGGAAACTGATGGTGCAGTTCTTTGGGGTCTATTTCTACCAATCCCAATTCTTTGATACCGGGCGCATCAATGATAAAAGTATTGGGTTCGAGTTCAAACATTTCGGCAAATGTGGTCGTGTGTACGCCTTTTTCTGCAAAGTCAGATATTTCTTTCGTAGGCAAGTTCAAACCGGGTGCAATCATATTGACGAGGCTTGTCTTGCCTACCCCTGAATGCCCTGAAAGCAACGAGATTTTATCTTTCAGTAAGGCGTGAAAAGCATCAATGCCCTCGCCTGTAATGGTCGAGGTGAACAAACATGCATAGCCAAGTGGCTCATAGGTGTTTTTAAGTTGTTGCAAAATAGCCATGCCGCCTTCTTCGAGCAAATCCGTTTTGTTAAAAATGATTTTGGCAGGAATATCAAAACTTTGTGCCGTTACTAAAAACCTATCAATAAAACCCAGCGAGGTGCGCGGGTAGGCGAGGGTAGCTATCAAAATAGCTTGGCTTACATTGGACGCTAAAATATGCGAGTGACCTGCTTTTTTGTGTACTGATTTTCTGATGATATAGTTCTCACGCGGCAGAATGTTGGTAATCATACCTATGTTTTCGGGCTTGTCTTCCCATTCCCACACTACGCGGTCGCCTACTGCAATGGGATTTGTGATTTTCTTTTTGTCTAATATGATTTTAAATTTTCCTCTCAAGCGACACTTGAGCATTGCGCCATCCTCTTCAGCTCGCACATTGTACCACGAGCCTGTAGTGCGCATAATAAGTCCTTCCATGTATTGGTTTTTGTTTTTTTTCCAAAGATAAAAAAAAGTATCGAAAAATGCAACTTTCCTACCAAAAAAATAATTTGAGGCATGTTTTTTTGTTTGGTATGGACACCGAAACAAGGTTTTTGTTGGTGTAAAATGCGATTTTAGTTTGGTTTTCTGTAGGTTTGCCCCCAGAGTTGTTAAGTTCTTGGTTAGACACCAGTTCTTGGTTTAACACCCCTGCACCTCTAAAAAGGGGGGAGAGCTAATCCACTGTTTATCAGATTTTTAAAGAATTAATTACAAGTAGTTTATCCTTACCCGACATTTCCCAACGTGTTTTTCAAAAGAAGCATTTGTTAAAAATTGAGCTGAAAAACGAGTGTTTCAATGGGCGCAATCTAGTTTTGTCCCCTTTTAGGAGCGTTGTAGAGGCATTTAAGCGGGTAAACAAGTCGGTTTTATTATAAACTTGCAAATTTTCAATGCAGGCAAGGATTTTTACGCATGTTGCCAATCCCAATAAACTGCCACAACGTCTTATTTACGCATAAACCACCTCTAAATACCTTTTACAAGGTGGAGCAAGGTATAAACCACATAGCAAGATATGGCACACAGTGTTTCGGACTATGTTCTCTATGTTTCTATGTGGTTCAACACAAAATTTGTCAGAGTACCATTATGATTTGCAACGGGAAATTTACAGCAACAAGGTTTTTTACAAAGCGAATGTTTGTTTAGCTTCGTTGCCTGCATTGTCTTTTACCCACACTTCGAGCTTGCCTGCCAAGAGCGTATTGGGTTTCAGTGCTTCGGTAGTGAGGTATCCGCCTTTGTATTCAAAATCTAAGAGGATAAATTTACCATTCAGCCAAGCTTTGTGTTGGGCTATGCCTGCCAAATTATCTTTTATTTGCAAGACTACTTGCGCAGCATTTTTGCGCAAAAGCGTTACTCTCGGTGCTTCTGTATCGGCTTTGAGCTGAAAGTTTCCAAAATTGCGGGTACGAAAAAAACAAGTGTTGCCTTCCCACCACGACTCTTGATAATCACCTCCCCAGTAATATGCGGCTACTTTTAGTTTGTTTTTAGGGACTACCAAAGGCGTATAACTGACTACTACCGGTTCGTGCAGGAGCAGGTAAGGATTGCCGATATTGATGCTATTCTCCCACGTGTTCGCTTCCAAATACAAAGTATCATACAGTGGATTGCGGGCAAAGTCAATTTTCAGCCTTTTGTCTTTGAATTGGGTGTTTTTGTAGGGTAGTACGGTTTTGCGAAAGTGAAAGCCTTTGCGTACCGCGCCGATTTGGGCAAAGTCTGGCAAGCCGTTTCGCAAATCCCAGATATATACAGTTTTATTGCCTTGCATACAAACCAAAGGCACGCTTTGTAAAATGCCATTGAACGAAAATAACGCCTTTTCGCCTCCTTTTTCTACGTTGTAGGCTTCTAAAATGAGTAGGTTTTCTTGAAACTTGTACTTCAAAGTCGGCTTTTTGAATTTGTTTCTGGCGGCTTGAAATACGGGTTTATTAGGTCGCTTGCCTACCAACTGAAACGTGAGCATAGTTCGATTGTTTGACACGTCCCAGACATACATTTGTACTTGATACGTTTTTCCATCTGCTATTTTGATAAAACCCTTGCCGTTTTTCAGGTCATAATTGCCTTTCATGCGGTTTCCATCTACGAAATAACACTTTTGAAAGCCTTGATTTTTTTGACGCATTGTTTCATAATCCACGTGCAAATTCATACAACGCCCTTCTGCATGCGCTATTTGATTGAGTTGAAAGCCGAATGTTTTTTTGTCATTTACATACACTTCAAGTTTGTTGATGCCATACGTATTGGTGGCGTTGTCCATCAAGTCGTGGGACAATATTTCCAGCCCGATTTCGCCGTAGGCGAGGAGGGGTTGCGCCAATTTATACTGCCCATTGGCTATTTTGATAGGTGTTAATTCGGTTCTGCCCCATTGCCCATTCAATAAACTTTGGCTGCTCAAGGTTACAAAGGCGGTTTTGAGTATAACAGGGGGGGTGGCATCTTTGGGCAGTTCTTTGAAGCCAAATTCGGCAGGGTTGAGTGCGATGTCGTCAAGTGTACGGATTTCATAATGCAAATGCGCACCTTGTGATGCGCCTGTATTGCCTACATACGCTATGATTTCGCCTTTTCTCACTTGTATTTCGTTGGGGGCAGGCAAGATTTCTATATCAAACTGCTCTTGTGCGTACTGCTTTTGGCGCATAAAGTCTGCTATCCTAGGTGCGAATCCCTGAAGGTGTGCATAGACAGTTTGATGCTTTGTAACAGGGTGTGTGAGGTGTATTATTTTGCCGTAACCATAACTTGAGATACGGATTTTGGACACATAGCCATCTGCCGAAGCGACTACAGGCGTATTCGGATTTGCCAAAATGTCCAGTCCCATGTGAAAATGCCCAGCCCGTATTTCGCCCATATTGCCCGTTAAATAAGCCGTTTGGTTAGGGTTTATAGGAAAGGTGTAAGATTGGGCGAGGCTGAAATGCAGGCTGAAAAAGTAAGCAAAAAGACTGATACGTGTCATATTTCAATGATTTATAAACTATGTTATGTTATTCAAATATTTTTTTCCGTTGCAAGGCGACAGCGCATTTACTTTTTTACAAAATTATCTTTTTGGAACGAGGATTAAATATGTTGATAATTTTAGAACTTACGCAATATTCAAGAACAAACAAAAAAACAGTGTCCTAAGTTTTTTTATTTGTCAATAGGCTTCTTGCGAAAGTGTTTCTGAAGACCTCCCTCCCCGCCCGCCTCCAATTTGGTTTTCGTCCTTTTAGGTTAAATATTTGGCAACTTGCCTGCCCGAAACAGGCACTTAACAGTTCTGGTATTTCGGGCTATGTTCCCTATCTTTCTTTGTTGGAGCGCCCTAATTTTGCAAAGGTAGTAATTTGGCATGATAAAAACGGTCGCCTTCATAATAAGGCAACCGTTTTTGTTTATTCTACAACAATCAGTTTGTGCTTGCCTACATATTTCCCGCTTCGGATTTCTACAAAATACATACCTGAAGCCATACCTTGCAAACCGAGTTTGTATTCCCAATCATAGCTGTCTTTTTGTAATACAACGGTATGGTGTATTTTGCCATATTGGTCAAATATTCTTATCTCGCAAGTACCTAAAAGCGCATTGTCCATTTTGATATGGACTTCTTTTGCTTTGGTTGGGTTTGGATATAGGCGTATTTGGCTCGACATATCCCAGTTTTCGATGGCAGTTATGAAGGTATAAGCATATACATTTGAAGTAGCCGAACAAGTGCTTTCGGTTACTACGACATAATAAGAACCCGACTTGGCAGGCTTGTAGGTGTCCGAATTTGCACCCGCGATAGGCAGATAATTGAAATGCCATTGGTATTTATCTGCACCCGGGTGAGTAGTACGAATAAGTTGGCTACCTAAATCATACGTTATACCTACGCTAAAAGAAGGGTTTACGATAACCGAGATGACGGCTGTCTTTTTGTCGCAAACAGTATTGCCCTTGCCTGCCACTATCCTACAATAATACTCCCCTGTTTCGGTAGCTATATAGGTTGATAGGTTAGCGTTAGGAATAAGCTGGTTATTCTTATACCAATAAAATTTACCCAGTGTAGCGTTTGTATTGAGCGTAAGTTGTACATGTTTGCTGTCGCACACTACTGCGCCATTGCCTGAAGGGTTGTCAGGAACAAGCACCATAATGATATTACACTCGGCTTTGGCATTTGCAGTATTGCTTATAGCAGACTGTCCGCCTGCGTTTACGGCTTGTATTCGATAGTAATATCCTACAAGTGGTATTACATCTACATCACTGAAGTTGGTCGTGTTGCTATTGAGGCGTGTAAGCTCTGTGAAAGTACCCGTTGCGGATAATGACCGACTGACGATAAAGTACTCCTCGTTTGGCGAATTATCCTGCCAGCGCAGTTTGATTTCAATAGTAGAAACAGCCTCCGCCACCAAGCCTGATGGCACGATAGGAATAGCAACGGTTGGGTTGATCGGGGTAGTGATAACCGCTTCATTGGAATAGCGCGACTTGCCTGCATCATTGCGTGCAAACATGCGGAAAATATATTTATGGTTTGCTTTTATGCCGATGCTTTTGCCTAAAGAAACTGTTGTAACGTTGGCAGGCAAGACCCCAAGCACAACGAATTCGTCATTTGTTTGTATGCTTGCGCCTTCTAAAACAAACTCGGTTTCATTGGTTGCTACGTCTGTCCACGTTACACGCAGAGAATCTGTAAAACCGACTACCACGTTTGCCAATACATTTAGAGGTACTTTTGGTACATCAGCAGGAATGGCAAAGGCGACATTGCTTGGATTTGATTCGCTTGCTTTAAAGGCTGTTACTGTATATTTGTAAACTTCACCCGTTGTAAGTCCTAAATCAATATAACTGTCTATGTTCGCACCTACAGTAGCAATAAGCGCGAGTGGTGCGCCAAATTCGCCCACACCGCGGTATATTTTAAACCCGTTTTCATCACTTGATTTGTCTTTCCATATAAGGTAAATGCTGTTAAGCCCGTCTGCTACTGCATACAAATCATCGGGAGATTTGGGCGCGTCTGTTTGGGTTATGATGCTTTTAGGAAAAGTATAAGTGGAATTTGAAGTATTACCTAAAGCGCGTACCCTGTACCAATAGACTGTACTCGGTGTTAAACCTGTATTGGTGTAGGTGAGGTTTTGGGGGGTAATGCTATTACTTGCACCTCCTGTATAAATAGTTGCATAAGTACCTAAGAAAGCATCAGCGCGTTGTATTTCAAAGTTTGTTTCGTTGTTTGAATTGTCCTGCCAATCTATATCTATTTCGGTAGGATTAGTAGAAGTCAAACTCACGTTGCTGGGTGTAAAAGGTGTATTAGGGTCATTGAGCGGAATATTTATGAAAATAGTGGAAGAATTCAAAGAAGTGCCTGTTGCATTTACGGCTCTTACTCTGTAATAATAATCTGCACCATTTGAAATATTACTCACTATCTTGAGCGTGTCATTCACCACCAAATCTTGATAACCAATAAGAAAGTTAGCAAAAACAAGGCTTGTTGAAACATCAAGCCTATATGAAATTGCGCTTGCAACAGGTTTCCAATTCGCGACAAAATTTGAGTTTGCGCCATCAATCACAATATCAATCGCATCATTTGATTTTGGGGCGGCAGGCAAGAGCAATACTTGTACTGTGAGCGAATTATTGGAAACACCACCACCGTTATTGATAGCGCGCAAGCGGGCATAATACGTTTGCCCTGCCGTTAAATCTATGGCAGTATAAGTGATTACATTGCCGACAGCATAAGCACTGTAGGCAAGGCTTCCCACTTGGACAAAAGTCGAAAAGCTTGCATCTTCGGCTATATCAAGTACATAGCCATTCACACTGCTCAGTGCATCCCATGTCAAAACAAAACTGCTTGTTGTAAGATTGCTTGCTACAAAATTGGCAGGCGCGTTTGGAATGCTTACCTCTATGGTGTTCGAATTGTTGGATAAGCCCGAACCATTCACAGCACGCACTCGATAAAAATGCGGGACTAAAGTGCTTGTTACGCTAACGGTCTGTATGGTGTTCAAGACTTGCAAGTTGGTATAGGCAGGCAAGGTATTCACAAAGTTCGCATCTGTAGCCACGTCTAAGCGGTACTCAATGGCAGTCAATACGCTGTTCCAACGTGCTTGAAAACTATCGGGTGTGATGCTATTCGCATCAAGCGCAAGTGGTTCTTCGGGTGTGGTTGTTACATCTATGCGTGTAGTATCCGAATAATTGTGCGTATTTTCGGCTTTTAACACCAATCGGTAGCTCTTGCCTCCCTCCAAACCTGTGAAGGCTGTGGTTGTAACATTGCCTATGTCCACATTGTCATAACCTGTCGCGATACTAAGGGCAGGCAGTTCGTACAAACTCACCCTATAATTTGTCGCGCCTCCGCTTGTGGGTGCTGTCCATGTAGCCGTAAAATCCGTACCCGTAATAGTTGCAGGAGTAGCCGCGAGGTCTTTAGGTTTGGTGGTTGAAGTAGCCACAATAATTTCATTGGAGGCTACCGAAATGGCTGTGCCATTCCCTGCTTTTACGGTGTATTTGTAACGCTTGCCTGCCTGAATGCCTGCACCGCCTACCAAGAAAACAAGGTTGATATTGCCATTGTTCAATGTGGGACTGATGCCTGTAGAGAGATTGGTGTAAGTAGGAACGGCAGTATAAATGTTGCTTCCAAAAACGTTTTCTTTCAATACATCAAGGTAATACGCATTTGCACCACTTACTGCCACCCAACGCGCTTGAAAACTCGTTTGGCTCGTAGTGAGTTCGCCAAAAGGCACAGCAACTGCTACAGGAGCGGCAGGCAAGGTTTTTACGTTGATTGTATTTGAATAAAGCGAAAAAGTACTTCCTATTTTCGCTCTAAAACGGTAGTAATAATCTGTCAAAGTGGTTAGTCCAATCAAATCTTCTGTATTACCTGTCGTGATAGCTTTGGGATAACCACTCAAGATATTGGCAAAAATAGGCGAAGCACTCACTTCTACAATGACACTATCTGCACCTATTACTTGTTGCCATTTAGCCGTAAAGCTATTCATATTCACACCTGTAGCAGGCAAGGCGACAGGCGTAGTAATGACAGGCATTGTGTTTGAAAAAGCAGATTGCCCTGTGCTATTCACAGCACGTAGCCTATAATAGTAAACCTTGCCTGCCTCCAAACCCAATACGGGGTAACTGTTGAGGGCTATATCAAGCGATTGATTGGCTATCACAAGACCACTCGAAAATGTATTATTTGTAGCTACATCAAGCAAATAGCCACTTGCGCCGTTCACAGGTGCAGTCCAATTGGCAGTAAATCTATCACCTTGTATGTTGCTTGCGTCAGTAACTGTAAGCGCGTTGGGTTTGGTAAGAATTGTTATTACATTGGAGTTTATAGACTCGCCAAAACTACCATCTGGATTGTTATCGGCTCGCAGGCGCAAATAGTAAGTTGTATTGGCTTGTAGAGTGGCAGTGGTAAAGGCAGTAGCACCTGTTACTGTCGCAAGAGGTGTAAAATTAGTGCCATCTGACGAAATGTCTATCTTGTAATTGTCTATCACTCCATCTCCTGTGGGTGCTGTCCAATTCAAGGCAAAGCCATTATTAGTTGGGTTGGCTGTGATGGCGGTAGGTGGCGTAGGCAAGGTAGTAGCAACAGCTGTAGTTTCTGTAGATTTGCCACCCGCATTTACTGCTTTGAGGTGTACCGTATACATTGTATTGGGTTGCAAAGGCGGATTGGGCATCGCACCCAACGTGAAAGTATTAGAAGCATTTGCCAAAACATTCAAAGCAGTATAGCCTGTTACAAGTCCCACAGTTGTAGAAAGTTGTATGTCATAGCTTGTCGCGCTCAATACATCTGGCCATTCGATAAGAAAGCTCGAAACAGTAACGATTGCATCGTCTATATAATCTATAAGCGGTTGTTGGGGTACAGTGAGTACAGTTATCTCATTCGAATTAGGCGAAACATTGGCGCCGCTTACTGCTCTTACGCGATATTTGTAAGCTGTTCCTGCTATCATAGGTGTTACAATTACGCTGCCTATTAGAGATGTAAACGGCGTAGAAGTAGCAAAATTATCAGTAGAAACTTCTAATACATAACTTGTTGCACCCACTACAACACTCCAATTCGCTGTGAAGCTATTGTTGGTTACGAGCGTAGGTGCTGTAGCAGTAGGAGGCAAGACCACCGTTATTGTACCCGAATTGGCAGACACGCCTGTAGTATTCACAGCACGGACTCTGTATGTATAGACAAATCCTGCTGCTACATTCACGGTTTGGGATAAAGTGGTAATATTAGAAATAGCGGTTAGATTTGTATTGAAAGCATCATTAGAATATTCCAAAATATAACTATTCGCACCTGCAACAAAACCCCAATTCGCAATAAATGAAGTAGTACTTACAAAGGTAGCCGCACTCGCTGTAGGAGCGGCAGGCAAGGCAGGAATAATGACTGTTGTCTCATCTGAATTAGGAGAAACAACTGCTCCACTTTGAGCGCGTACCTTGTAATAATACGTATTGCCTGTAGCAAGTCCTGTTACAACATTGCTACCTCCAGAAACAGACGCATTGTTATACGCAGGCAATATATTTGCATTAAAGTTCGTGCCTGTGCCTGTAGAAACATCTAAGAAGTAAGTAGTTACACCCGTTACCAAAGTCCAGTTTGCCGTAAAGGCAGTTGGATTAAGTATGGTAGCAGGCAAGGCAGTAGGTTTGAGCAACACATTCACGCGCACTTTTTCCGTAATACCAAAAGTACCAACCGCCTTTAAAAATACGCGGTATTCTTTGGTATTGTTCAGCCCTAAAAAATTTGCAGTTAGGTTGATTGTGCTGGTTTCAGGATAAGCACTCACAGGCGTTTCCGTATTGTTGGTAGCATTGAACTCTACCAATTCTACTCTATAGCCTGTTTGCCCACCACTTGTAGGTGCGTTCCAATTCGCTGTAAAACTTGTAGTACCAACAGACGTTGTGAGTCCAAAAGTAGGCAAGTTAGGTACAGTCATAATCGTTTCAAAGCTTGAATTAGCTGAAACTGCACTACCATTCGCCGCTCTTATGCGGTAAAAATACTGCGCACCCGCGCTCAAGCCCACCACAGGAAAGCTATTTACTACGCCTGTGCTTTGATTGTTATAGCCTGTTACAAAAGTGCTAAAGCCCACATTAGTCGATACATCAAGGTAATAATTATTCGCTCCTGCAATGAAAGTCCATTTGGCAGTAAAGGTACTACTCGTAGCATCTCCAAAGGTAGGAGGCGTAATAACAGGCGCGGCAGGCAAGGTTTTTACGTTGATTGTATTTGAATAAAGCGAAAAGGTACTTCCTATTTTCGCTCTAAAACGGTAGTAATAATCTGTCAAAGTGGTTAGTCCAATCAAATCTTCTGTATTACCTGTCGTGATAGCTTTGGGATAACCACTCAAGATATTGGCAAAAATAGGCGAAGCACTCACTTCTACAATGACACTATCTGCACCTATTACTTGTTGCCATTTAGCCGTAAAGCTATTCATATTCACACCTGTAGCAGGCAAGGCGACAGGCGTAGTGATAACGGTAATGATACTAGAATAAGGGCTGGCTGTACCATTTATATCTTTGGCTGTTAGCCTGTAATAATAAATAGTCCCCTCATCTAACCCTGTAACTGTCGCAGAAGTAAGACCACTCGCAAGTGTTTGGTCATAGACAAGGCTTGTGAATCCTACATTGGTTGCTACTTGTAGCACATACGAAGCCACACCCGCCACGCTGCCCCAATTCGCTCTGAATTGGTTAGCTGTGATGTTGGTAGTCGCGCTCAGCACAGGCACATCAAGCGTAGTAATGACTTGTATAAAATTCGAATTAGCCGATGCACCACTCGCATTCACAGCACGCACACGATAATAATAGGGCGTGTTGCTAGTAAGGCCTGTTATATCTTGTGTATTAGTAGTGGGCAAAGAAGTTGATAATATGTTTGCAAAATTATCCGCAGAAACTTCTAATACATAACTTGTTGCACCCACTACAACACTCCAATTCGCTGTGAAGGTGTTTTGCCCTATAGGAATGGCAACTGTAGCAGTAGGTGCATTGGGTTTGGTCAAAACAGTGATAATATTTGAGTAGCCCGTTTCTGGTGCAGGTTCTCCAAAACCTACAATAGCCTTCACTCGATAATAATAAGTAGTGCCACCCAAAAGTCCCGTAACAACATGATTAAGATTATTCATAATATCATAATCAACAAGTATATTAGCAAAATTATCTACAGAAACCTGTATTTTATAACTATTCGCACCTGCAACAAAACCCCAATTTGCTGTAAAACCACTTGATGTTATGGCAGTGCCTGCACTCGCTACAGGAGGAAGTGGCAAAGTAGAAAACTTCGGAGTGTTAGAATTGGCAGAAGCAACACCAGCCGCATTTACAGCGCGAACTCGAACCACATAATCCGTTGCAAGCGAACCTGTTGCAGTATAAGTAGTACCGGTAGGTATATTATCATTATCAACTAAATAAGGAAGCTCAAAAGAAAGTCCCTCGTCTATGTCTATTTGATAACCATTAGCGCCATTCACAGATGCCCAACTTACCGTAAAGCTATTAGTGATGGCATTTACAGTTATTAAGGGTGCATCCGTAATGGTGTATATAGCACCGCTCGGCATTGTATAAGCTGACTCGCCTCCTGTATTAACAGCTTTCACACGAAAGTAATAGGTCTCACCTGCTTGCAAAGCTGGCAAGGGAGATACGCCAACCGAATAAGTGAGTACATTGCCTACAGATATGGTATAATCTGCCAAAGGCTCACTAAAGTCTTCTAATTTAGATACCTGTATGCCGTAACTGGTCGCACCCGATACTGCACCCCAACCTGCTTGAAAGCCTGAAATGGCAATGTCTGAAATAACAAGACCAGTAGGTGCTTGTGTTGGTGCAGTAGCCAAAGTAGTTACTATTATAGTTTCAGAGTTTATAGAAGTACCTACGCCATTCACAGCACGCACTCGATAATAATAGAGCGTGTTGCTAGTAAGGCCTGTTATATCTTGTGTATTAGTAGTGGGCAAAGAAGTTGATAATATGTTTGCAAAATTATCCGCAGAAACTTCTAATACATAACTTATTGCACCCACTACAACACTCCAATTCGCAGTGAAGGTGTTTTGCCCTATAGAACTGGCAACTGTAACAGCAGGTGCGATGGGAGGCGTAACAATAGGTCCTGAAGTTAAATAGCTTGACTCGCCTCCTGTATTAACAGCTTTCACACGAAAGTAATAGGTTTGTCCACCCGATATAATAATAATATTCGCAGAAGGATTTGTTAAAGGTATGGAGATATCTTGATAACCAGAAAGAAAGTTCGTAAAACTTATATCAGTCGCTACATCTATGGTGTAAGATGCTGTTCCGCCTCCGCCATCTACCCAAGAAGCACCAAAACCGCTTGTGGTAACATTTGTAGCCATAAATGTTATGGGCGCATTGGGTGGCGCAGGCAAGGTCATTACACTCCCTGAAGAAGAAGGACTTGAAGACAAACCCGAAGAAAGATTAGAAGCTATAATCGTATATGTATAGCTTGTGCTTGGAGAAGCCCCCGTTACACTAACAGGAGAAGATGTACCAGAAACAGTAATTATTGGATTTATGGTTATGTTATAGGTCAATCCCAAATCAGCCCATGACATAACAAATCCATTATTCGTAACATTATTTACGCTTACATCTGCAGGCGCGTCGGGCGCAGTCCAAGGAGAAAGACTTGCCTCTACTGAAGTACCCATAGCGTTGTAAGCGCGAAAAGAAATCTGGTATTGTGTGTTGGCTTGTAATCCGCTTATTGTATAGGGGCTGTTTAGTAAAGGAATTTCAAAATCATTGTAGCTACCTATTGCATTACCCAAATTTGTAACAGTGATTTTATATCCAGCCGCTCCTAAAGGTGCAGTAAAGTTAAGCTCAAAAGACGAAGTGGTTACATTTGTAGTAGCAGGACTCCCTATACTGGGCGCGGCAGGCACTATAGTTATTGCTTGTACTGCAGAATAGCCAGAGTTTATAACCGAGCCAAACTTAGCCCGCACTCTGTATTGATACGTTTGCCCTGCAATAAGTGAATTTATAGCAATGTTTGTATTGACGGTGGAATCTTTCAAAAAGGTGCTGAAATCATCTGTAGAAACATCTATTCTATAGCCTGAAGCACCCACGACTTCGCTCCATTTGGCAGTAAAGGTACTACTCGTAGCATCACCTGCTATGGGCGCAGTAATAACGGGCGCAGGCAGAGGGGCAATCTTCAAAGTGCCACTTGCGGTAGGCGTATCCGTGGAGAGGCGCACTTTGTATAAAGCACCTGTGATTGTATTGAAACTGATGCTATTGGCTATATTTCCGTTGGTGGCGGAAGTGCTTGTGCAACCCAATGAGGCAGGCATATCGCAATCTCCATCATAAAGCCTCAAACACATCTTGGTGGCAGTTGTATTTTGAAAAGTAAGTACAAGTGCTTCCCCTGTTCCTGTAAATTCATACCATTGTGAGGCAGTAACAGCTCCACAACAATATTCATTGTTAGCACCCGCCAAATGACCACTCTGGACGCTTGTGCTTACATTGGTATTGAGACTTATGGCGATAGCATCTTTGCAGTTGGTAACGACTTGTGGGCTATTGGTGCCAAGTTTGTTGTCTGCAGTATTTTTTGAGCCAAAGGTGATATAGCCTGTTTTTATAGGGTAAGTGCTTCCAAAACCATAAAGGGTAGGCAAGAGCAATACATTGGGTTGCGAAAGGGGTGCGGCACTGTAGGCTGTATAGCGTCCACTGTTAGGTAACTCAAAGCCATCCCAATCTTCTGTGTCCTCTTTGATAGCCACATCAAGCGTATTGCCTTGCGAAATATTGCTTAAAGTAGCATTCGTTACATACATATAAGGGGTAATGTTGGCTGTTACTGTTCCTCCAATCTCATATCGCCATGCTTCCTTGACACTTCGGCGTACTATACTGCTGTTGGCTTTTATGGTATTGTTGCTGAGAGTAGTAGGCGATGGCACATAACTCATGCTGACTTGAGTACTTGTCCCTTCAGCATTGATGCCTATAGGGGCGTAACGCAAGGCACTCCCGATAGGAAAACTAAACAACTCGCCTCCTGAATAAGTACGGGTGAGCTTGCCTGCCCCTGTGGTGATAAAGTAACGACTGTTGTTTGCGCCTGTAACAGTTGTAGAAATTTCTAAAATGAGCTGATTTTGTAACTCTACCTTGCCTGCATTTTGTCCCGCGCTCGTACTAAAAGAAAATGAAGAACCTGAAAATCGTAAAGAAGCAAGCGGATTATTATGTAAAATTACCCGGCCTCCCGCTTTTTTTATCTCTATGTCCCCTTCATAAATACACACGCCGTTTCCCACAAGTATCAAATCTTGGTTAGATGAGCTATCAAAAGTAAGCCCGGCATTGCCACCTGTGTATGTATTATGAATATTTGTATTGCCTCTTGCAGTAATGGTACTCGAGTTTGCGATGGATTTATCTACCTTGCCTGCTATGAACTCTAACAAACCTATGACTGTGATGGTGGAATTTAGCGTAATAACATTAGAAGCATTTTTATTGATTTTCAGATTGTTGAAAAAATTATTTGCGCCGTTTACGTTTACCGTAGCATTGGCATTATATAGCTCTACAGTGCCATCGCTGTGAAAAAAACTTGCACTTGCATTGATGGTGATATTCGATGAAATCATCATATTGCCTGTAGGCGCATTGAAAAAACTATTTGCCCCTTGTACGAAGGTATTTGTATTAACCGTTCCTAAATTTGCATTAAAATAACCCAAACTCACATTCAGCTCTCCAAAGCAATTCAAGGTATTGCCTGAAGCAAGACCTACGCTTGTACCACCTGTTTTGTTAACAGTAAAATTATAAAAGTTGACTCCACTGGATAGAGTGAGCGTAGCATTGGTATTGCCCTGCATGACTACCGTACCATTATTATGCGTGAAAGTCCCCCCCGATATATTTACATTACTCTCTAAAGACAATGTATTGCTAGAAAGAAAAGCGCCTCCACTCATAGTAAAAGTACCACTCACTGTACAGTTGACCAACTGCCTTAAATCTAATCCACCGCCTGTGATACCGATTTGGTTGGTGGTAAGCGAGCCTGAGCCTGCCAAATAGCTATAGTTCCCACCTGCTACACTTAAACCTGCACCACCCGAAATGGTTACGCTTATGTTTGCTTGTTGTGTTACAAAAGCTGTGTAACCACTTTGTAGGGTGATGCTTTTTACATTTACGTTGGCATCTATATTGCAAGCGATACCATTGCTATTAGGGAAAACGACATCGTCCGCGTTTGTTGGTACACCTGTTGGCGACCAGTT
>Ga0163154_10002304_pt1 | contig 28120 bp, 21 predicted proteins | sample OliLakLV19MP9P1_FD_148649 | JGI IMG/M metagenome (GOLD analysis project Ga0163154, IMG submission 148649) | Freshwater microbial mat bacterial communities from Lake Vanda, McMurdo Dry Valleys, Antarctica - Oligotrophic Lake LV.19.MP9.P1 | ecosystem: Environmental > Aquatic > Freshwater > Lake >... | reverse complement strand
GGTATTTTTGAAGCCCCCACTGCCGCGCACCTGAAACTGAATCGTATTGTCGAAGCCGACGATGTGCCCGGTATCGACCGTATATTTTTGTCCTGCCGCCAACTGTCGTTCTTCAATCGCGCCGTAACAAGACGCCAGAATCGTGCCGCTGCCTGTCACCTTCAACAACAGCAAGCCCGCCCCGCCAAAGAAGCCTTTTGCGCCGCCCCAGCCGGTATCAAACTGCACGCCGGCTTCACTGGCGACGAACGCCCCACTTTGCAAATTGAAGCCCGCGCCATCGATCTCAATCGTGATCATGTCGCCGGGCAGCGTCGGCGCAAGGGTGATCTCACCCCCGCGACTATCCGCCGTCCACGTATTTTGGAAGAAGTTCTCGCCGCCGATCATGCGCTTCAAGCCTTTCATGAAGCCACCTTCGACTTTGGTCTCCTGCTTCAAGCCGTCGCTGAAACTGACCATCGCCCCCGGCTCCACTTTGATCGCCTCGTTGGGGTCAAGGGTGACGACTGCTAACGAAAATGCCGGTTGATGCTTGAGTTGAATGTCCATAAGGGTCCTTTCAAGGATTAGGGATTAGGCGGACGCGCCGTTGCACGTCCGCACAACAGCACCCATTGGGTGCTTAGTTCAAATTCTCGAATAAGCCCGCCGCGCCCATGCCGCCGCCAATACACATGGTCACCATGCCATATCGATTCCCTCTACGTTTCATTTCATGGATCAGTTGCACCGTGAGTTTGGAACCCGTGCAGCCCAACGGATGACCGAGCGCGATAGCCCCCCCGTTCACGTTCACGATCTCTGGGTTGATTTCGAGATGACGCATCACTGCCAGCGATTGTGCGGCGAAAGCTTCGTTCAGTTCGATCAGGTCGATCTCGTCCAAACGTATGCCGGTACGCTTTAACAAGCGGGGGATGGCGTTGATGGGTCCTACGCCCATGATTTCTGGACGCACCCCCGCGACATTAAAGCCGACGAACCGCGCCAGCGGCTTCAAACCCAACGACGCGGCTTTGCCCGCTTCCATCACGATCAAAGCGGCGGCACCATCGCTTAGGGGGCTGCTGTTGCCCGCCGTGACGCGCCCGCCCTGCCGAAACACAGGTTTTAATTTGCCCAAGCCCGCAACTGTGGTTTCGCGACGCAGATGCTCATCCTCGGTCAAGACAATGCGCTCGGTCACCAGTTCGCCATCGTCATTGATATAGGTCTCGTCAATTTCAAACGGGGTGATCTCTTGCCGGAAGATGCCGGCGTCGGTCGCACGAGCGGCTTTCATGTGGCTTTGATAGGCGAATTCGTCCATATCTTCGCGGCTGATGTTCCATTCGTCGGCGACATGTTCGGCGGTGTGCCCCATGCTCATGTAGACTTCCGGTTCGTTCGCCGCCATATACGGGTTGGGGCTGATCTTAAAGCCGCTCATGGGCACCAACGACATGGTTTCGGCACCCCCCGCGATGATCACATCCGCGCCATCGGCGATGATGCGTTCCGCCGCCATCGCGATGGTTTGCAAGCCGCTGGAACAAAAACGGTTGACGGTTTGACCGGGCACTTCGACGGGCAGCCCGGCGCGCAAACTGATCACGCGGGCGAAGTTCAAGCCTTGCGAGCCTTCGGGCATCGCACAGCCGATGATCACATCATCGATTTCGTTGGGGTCGAGCTTGCCGTCGGTCTGACGCAGCGCCTCATTGATGACCGCTGCCGCCATATCATCACTACGGGTGCTGCGGGTGACGCCTTTTTTCGATTTGCCAATGGCGGTACGCGCCGCCGCTACGATCACTGCTTCACGCATGGTGTTTTCCTTCTATAAAATGGCGTTCAAAATGTTTTTGTTGGGTGACGGGCGCGCTGTGCCGCCTAATTTCGCAACGGTTTGTTGTTTTGCAGCATGTAGCCGATGCGTTCCATCGTCTTTTCAGTCTGCACCAAGCGCAAGAAGGCTTTGAGTTCCAAGTCGAGGATCACCTGTTCATCAACCCACCCCGGCTCGCTGAGCGCCCCACCCGTCAAGATGAACGCTAGTTCCCGCGCCAACAACGCATCATGTTCACTGGCTTGGCGCGATTCTAAGAAGCCCTCAATGCCGATCAATAGCGCAGCGTAGGCATCGCGCCCGGCGGCATAGATTTTTTCCGGCTTCAAGGGGGTATAGCCATCCGCCATATGGAGCGCTTCACGCTTGGCTTCGCCCAACAGGTGCGCCCGATTCAGCACGATCCGGTCGGTGGGTGCCAAAATACCCATCTCGCGCGCTTGTTTGGCGCTTTCGCTCACTTTCGCTGTGGCGATCATTTCAAAGACTTTTTGCAGATGGGGCAATGCGTCGGCATTAGGATGCGACGCCATCACTGGATTGACGACGCGACGGAGCATCTCCTTACAACCGCCCCCTGCCGGGATCACCCCGACGCCGGCTTCTACCAGTCCGGCATAAAATTCACTGTGTGCCACGATCCGCGCCCCGCCCATGACCAGCTCAGCACCGCCGCCGAGCGCCATATTGTGCGGCGCAATCACAACCGGCTTGCTGGCGTAGCGCATTCTGAGGTTGGCGGCGTGCCCACCTTTGATGAGATCCGAAAGTGTGTCGAGTTGGTCATTTTGCACTGCCAGCATGACCATAAACACGTTGGCACCGATGCAGAAGCGTTCATCATCGTTGCCGACCACCATCGCCGCAAAATCGGCTTCGACAATATCAAGCGCTTTGTCCATCAGCGTGATCACATCTTGGTCAAGGGCGTTGGCGGGACTGTGAATTTCAAACAAGGCGCACCCGTCACCCATATCGAGCAAGCTGGCACTGCCATTGCGGATGATCTCTTTGCCACTGGCACGCAGGGACGCGGCGGTATAGGCGCGGGGGTGCGGCACCAAAGCGACATAGGCGGCGGTTTGGGGGCTGTAGTAGCCGATAACGCGCCCGTTTTCGCGTTGATAGAAGCTGGTGATCCCTTGTGCCAGCATGTCTTTGACCCACTGCGCGACCGGATAGCCCGCTGCTTCAAAGGTCGGTACGGTGGCGGCAACGCCAATCGCATCCCAAATTTCAAAGGGGCCCATTTCGTGGCTAAAGCCCCACTTTTGGGCGTTGTCGATGTTAAATAAGGACTCGGTGATTTCTGGCACACGGTTGGAGGCATACGCCAGCAAGAAACCGAAATGATGCCATAACAGGTGGGCGGCACGGTCGTCTTCATTGATGATGGCGCGGATGCGGTCGCCGGTATTTTCGACCTTGCGATGCTTGCCTACGCTGTCAAAGCGGATTTTAGCGGGTGCCTCATACTCAAAGGTTTTGAGGTTGAGCGACCAGAATTCTTTTTCGCCGCCTGCGCCTTTGACGGCTTTGTAAAAGCCTTGCCCAGATTTGTTGCCCAGCCAAGCGCCACTGATCATTTTGTCGAACAATGCCGTCGTGCCTTCATGCTCCAACACCGTGCGCGCCGGATCATGCGGGATGGCGGGGTACAAGTTGCGCGCCACACCGACCGCCACATCAATGCCGACCAGATCGTTTAAGCGGAAACTGGCGGTCTTGGGACGCCCGATCAGGGGACCCGTCAGCGAATCGACCTCATCGACCGTGAAGTCGTGGTCAAGCGCGTAATTGACGACCTGCATCCCGCTCATGGTCATGAAGCGATTGCCGATAAAATTTGGCTCATCTTTACAGACCACCACTCCTTTGCCGAGCCGCTTGCTGGCGAATTCGCTTAAGAAGTCGATGATCGCCGGGTCGGTATCGGGGTGAGGGATGATCTCCAAGAGGTGTAAATAGCGTGGCGGATTAAAGAAGTGTGTCCCCAAGAACCGCCGGCTGAAATCCGCACCCATCCCTTCGGCGATGGCGTGGATCGGCAAGCCGGAGGTGTTGCTGCTGATGATGGCATCGGGGCGGACGACTTCCGACAATTTGCCCATCAGCGCGCGTTTCACATCCAGCCGTTCGACGACGACTTCGATCACCCAGTCGGCATCTGCGACCAGTGCGAGATCATCCTCGATGGTGCCCGTCCGCACCAGTGCCGCATCATCGGCAGCGAAGAATTGTGACGGACGCGCCGCTACTGCGCGCTTAAGCCCTTCGTTCACGACCGCACGGCGTTTGGCGGGCGGGTCGCCGGGTTGGGTATCGCGGGCAGCGATGTCGAGCAGAATCACTTCGACACCGACCCCCGCCAGCAGCGCAGCAATGCCGCCGCCCATAGTACCACTGCCGATGACCGCCGCTTTTTGAATTTTATAGCTCATTAAAAACAATCCTCTCTATATAAACCGTTGGATTTATCGGGCACGCTGATTTTTTGAGGGTAGGAGGGCGGAGTATAGCCCTGGTACCCATGCCGATGCGATCCATAATATCTGATCTTTGCCCCCTAATCATCGTTCAATCACGAGGACTCGGCAGGCGCTCATATAAAACGCACAAATGAGGGCGTGTTATAAAGGTGGATAGTGTTCCCGCTCGGTTGTGGGGAAGGCGGGATGGCGTGCGGATGTGCCCTAGTCTTGCGCTCGATGGGTTTCGATTAAGGTGATGGCTTGTTCAAGTGTTTCGGCTGTGGCGACATTCTTCGCCAAGTTGGGGAGCAAGCGCGTGATCACGTTAACGAGCATTTTCGCAAAGGCGTTAGATCCCACCACGACAGTCAGATCCCAATGGGTGCCCCGTCGGATGAGGCGTGTGGCTTGGGTGATGGCATCCATCGGCAGGCGGGGGCTTTTGGTCATATCACAAATGACACACCCCTTGCGCTTATCTATAGTCAACAACATCGGGTCGAGGTGCTGGTCGACAAACTGAAAAAAATCATCCCATGTCCAGTTGCCCTCTAGGATGATGTAAACAATTTCAGTTTCGGGTTGATCATTGAGCCACGTCCCGCTAACGCCCATGCGATAACCTCACTCTTGATTACGATTCATTACGAGAAAAAACCATGCAAATACAGTTTCAGTGTACCGCCTTGCGGGGACATGCACCATAAGATTTTCTTTATAATAGCCCGCTTTTGATGTATTTATAGCCTATGCGCGGGGTGTTGACTTTGGTAACTACACAGCTACCCCTCATCCCCCGACCCCTTCTCCCACAAGAGGAGAAGGGGAGAAACGCAGTAGAAAGTCCCTCGCCCCGCCGCTTCGCTTATGGAGAGGGATTGCCGCTTCGCTTTGGGTGAGGGGTGTGTAGTTACTGACTTTGTTTTAACTACGAATAAAACTGACATTTCCCTTACGGGGATTATGGTAAGCCTGATGATTCGTTGAGCCATTTTTTCCCTTGTCACGCCGTAAAATAACCTCTGTAGATCAGGGAGTTCAATATGGCTATACGTGACGTTAGCGAAAAATTCGCAGATTCAATCCTCGGCAAACGCTTGCCGAGTACCGATATTTCTCATCAAACCGCGCCTAACTTTGTCGCGTTGGCGGTTCTCGCCAGTGATGCGATGTCCTCGGTGGCATATGCCACCGAAGAAATCTTGATCATTCTCAATACGGCTGCCATCGGCACGTTTGTGTTTCTTGGGTTTCAGGGTAATGCCATTTCGATCCCCGTCGCCTTGGGGATCGCCGCTTTAATCGCTATTGTGACCATCTCCTATCGCCAAACGATTTTCTCGAACCCAGCAGGTGGCGGCGGGTATCGTGTGGCAAAGGAAAACTTGGGCGAAGAATTGGCACAGGTGACGGGGGCGGCATTGCTCACCGATTACATTTTGACGGTCGCGGTCAGTATCAGCGCGGGGGTCGCTAATGTCGTCAGTGTGGTGCCGGGTTTAGCCCCTTTGCGGGTGGAGATCACGATCTCGATCATCGCCTTCATGACGTTGATGAATTTGCGCGGTGTGAAAGAAAGCGCGCGTTTGTTCTCGATACCCACGTATTTCTTTCTCGTGAGCATGGGCGGCATGTTGCTCTTCGGGTTCTTCAAAATGGCGACCGGCACCTTGGGTGTTGTCACTGGTGTGGAAGCCATCCAACACAATGTTTTAGAGCCGATCACGTTGCTGCTGCTGCTCCGCGCTTTTTCGTCGGGCTGTACGGCGCTCACAGGAATCGAAGCGATCTCCAACGATACCCAATTGTTCCGCCAACCGCGCGCCAAGAACGCGGCGAATACGCTGGTCGTGATGGCGGTCATCTTGATCACCTTCTTCCTGAGCATCACGGTGCTGGCGAATGCCATTCAAGCCATCCCCTCGCATCACGAGACAATCATCAGCCAACTGGCGCGCACCGTCTATGGGAGCGAGGGCGTAGGGGGTATCTTCTACATTTTGACCATTATCGGCGCGTTCGCCGTGTTGTTCATGGCTGCCAATACCCCGTTTGCGGATTTCCCTCAACTTGCCGCCCTGCATAGTGGGGATGGTTTCTTGCCGCGCCAATTGACCTATCGCGGTCGGCGCTTGGTGTATACGTGGGGCGTGCTGACGTTGGCTTTTAGCTCTATTGTCCTCGTCATCATCACCGGGGCGATTGTCACCAATCTGATCCCGTTGTATGCGATTGGCGTGTTCTTGGGCTTCACTATCAGCCAATCGGGGATGACACGGCGCTTTTGGCGGTCGGGACATTTGAAACCGGGTGAAGTCGCTTATGGGCTGGAGACGCAGATTACGTACGACAAGCATTGGCTGTTCAAGATCGCGATTTCGGGGGTCGGTGCTGCCGTGACCTTCATCGTGATGATCGTCTTCATCATCACCAAGTTCACCAGCGGGGCATGGTTCATCGTATTGCTCATCCCGTTCTTGGTGTGGGTGTTCTTTAACATTCATCGTCATTACAAAGAGACAGCGGCACGCCTCCACTTGGACAATACCCCGAAGTTTGATCAAAAGCCGGTGGCGTTTGATCCGGTATTGCACAAAGAAGTGGCGATCTACTTCTGCGATACGTGGTCGAAGTTGTCAGTGTCGGTGGTCGGGGCGATTTTGAAGCGGGGTCTGCCCGTGCGCATCATTCACATTAACGTGGATGAGCGCCGCGCCAAAGCTTTCGAGAAACGCAGTCGCGAAATCTTGGCGCTCAATGGCTGGGATGCCGGTATCACGCTGGTGATCGATGACCAATATCGCGATCTCTATCGTAGTGTGGCGACGACGATGCGGGGGATGCGCGCCGAATACCCCAATGTTCACTTTGAAATTTACATTGGTGCGTTGCGTACTCACTTCCCGTTCACGCTGCTGCACATGTCTACGGATCGTTTCCTGCGTGATGCCTTGATGGAGGCTGATGATGTGTCTTTGAACATCAAGCAGGTTGATATCGATCAACTGCCGTTGCCCTCCGGCTTTAAGGTGACGTTTGAACATTCGACTCAGGAACATCACGAGCATGAAGCACAGATAGAAGAAGCTTTGGCGCATAAGGTGTCCTAGCCAGCGCCAACAATAGCATCTTGCACGGGAAGGCGTGGTCATCAGTTTGCGACCACGCCTTCCCGTGTAATTTTTATTCGGGCAGTTGGGCATATTTTCGTCGCTGGCAACCGGTTTAATCCAATGCCACGAAACGATAGCCGACGCCCGGTTCATTGAGGATGTAGCGGATGTTATGTTCGGGGTTTTCGCGCAATTTTTTGCGAATCTGATTGATGAATACCCGCACATAATGATCCATTTCGTTGTTTTCTGCGCCCCAAATTTCGGTCAAGATAGCGCGGTGGGTCATCACCTTGCCGGGATGCGTTGCCAGCAAGCGCAGCAGATCGTACTCTTTGGGGGTGAGATGCACTTCCTCGCCCGCCACCTCCACCACGCGATTGATTAAATTGATATGGAGTGCGCCCACGCGGATCTCTGCCCGCAAGGTCGCGCCGGGGTCGCTGGGGATGCGCCGGCGCACGGCTTGGATGCGGGCGTGCAGTTCTTCCATGCCAAAGGGCTTGGTAAGGTAATCATCCGCCCCAGCATTGAGCGCAGCGACTTTGGTTTTTTCTTCATCGCGGATCGACAACATGATGACGGGGGTAGTAGACCATTCGCGCAAGCGGCGGCAGACCTCAATGCCATCAAGCGGGGTGCCCAACGCAATATCGAGGATGATCATATCGGGTTGCATTTGTGCCGCCATGACCAATGCTTCGGTATCGGTGGCGGCGGTGCTGACCTCATAGCCATACCCCTGTAAGCCGATTTTGAGCTGTTTTAAGATTTGGGGTTCGTCATCCACGACCAATACTTTGATCTTCATTTGGGGTTAGCCTCTGTTGTGCTAGACGAAAAGGTGGGCAGGGCGATGATAAAAGTCACGCCACCGCCGGGGGTGTCTTCGACGCGCAATTGCCCCTGATGCGCCTCGACAATACCGTTGGCAATTGCCAACCCCAAGCCTATTTTACCGCCCTTGCCGTGATAAAACGGTTCCATGATGCGTTGACGTTCGTCGTCGACGATGTTTTCGCCATGATTGATGACGCACAATTGGGCTTCTGTAGCCCCCGCCATTTGTCCCCGTAGGATGATCTGGGTAGCGGCAGGTTCATAACGCAGGGCATTGTCGATGAGATTGATCAGGACTTGCAATAGCAACCCATAATCAAATGAGACCAAGGGCAGATCGGGCGGGAAGTCGAGGCGAATCCGCCCCTGTTGCGTCCGCTGGAAACTGCGGGCGGTGGCATCCCCCGCAACTTCTTCGAGCGAGTTGGGTTCACTGTGCAAGGTCATTGCCCCCGCCCGCAAGCGTGACATATCCAGCAAATTGCCGACCAGTCCGTCTAGCGTATCCGCCTCTTGCTCAATTGTGTGGGCAGCTTCGCGACGGTCGGCAGTGCTGAGGGTGTCCCCCAAACGGCTGAGGTTGCTGGCAGAGGTTTTGATGATCGTGATCGGTGTGCGCAGATCATGGGAAACGGCGTGTAGCAAAGCGGTCTTGAGGCGATCGGCTTGCTCGAACTGTTCGCTTTTGCGGGCGCGCTCAGTCAAGTCGATGCGTTGTAAGGCTTGTCCCGCTTGTGCTGCAAAGGTGTTCAAAATGCGGAGGGTATCGGGGGTAGGGGGCGCTACGAAGTCCGCGCAGAGAGTCGCGTAGAGATGCTGATCGGTTTGCACGGGGAAGGGTTGAAGCCCCAAAGAGGTGGCTTCGCTTGCTGGGCTGGGGAGTCCCGCTGCTGTGGGGATGCTAAAAGCGCGTGCCGCCCCAAAATCCCGTTGCACCGTGTCGGTTAGGGTGTTATAGACGCCTTCGGCAGTGGCAAGTTGGTTCAAGGTGCGGGTGAAGTTATAGAGCCGTTTTTGTTCATCGGCGCGGCTATCGGCATCTTGGGCTTGCTGGCGAGTGCGGGCGGCAAGCTGCCCGACCACCAACGCCACGACGAAGAAGATGATCAGGTCGATCAACTCACGCGGGTCGGCGATCAAGAAGGTGGCGTAGGGCTGCACGAGGAAAAAGTTGATACACAAGAAGCTGACGACCGATCCAACGAGGGCGGTGCGGGTGCCATTTCGGATCGCGAGGATCAGCACCAGCAAAATATAGAGGGTGGTGAAGTTGGCGAGCGTGAGGATACCTCGAAAGAGAACCGCAACGCCTGTCACGCCCATCAACAGGGCGACTCCTTGCCACGCTGGTTTCATGGGATTGCCTTTTCCCTCCCCTATCTCAGCACGCCCACATGGGTGATGTGCAACAGGTCGTACCATGTCGTCGCGCGGGCATCAATCGCGACGGTCAAGCGCGCTTCCCCCGTGTACGGGGGCAATTCAAGCCGCAGCACGACATAATTTTGCTGGTCGATATTGTCGAGCCGGCGCGACGTCGTCACCGCTTGTCCATTTGCTTGAACGGTCATCTGGACGATAACGCCGTCGCCTTCGGCGCGCCCATCTAACAAGTAAGGGGCAATCGTCGCGAGAAAGATTAAACTGCGTCCTGACCATGCTGCGGGCAAGGTGGCATACACCTGTGTCGGGATGTTGAGCGGGATATCGGGGTAAGGCGGTGACATCCTGAAAGCATAGACCTGAGTATCCCAAAAATTATACGGTTCTTCTGTGAGGTTGTGATTGGGGCTGTCGCTCATCCACGTCACCCGCTGTCCAAAGTCAAGCACGTCCGGCGGTGGCAGCAGGCGCGTATCCTGACCGAGCGCTTGGGCTTGTCGTTGGAAACTGCGATAACTGAACCGCGCGCGAAATGTATCGTCACTAGACACCTGATACAGTGCCGAATAGGGATAATCTTGTTGTTCGACCAACATGAGCGGTGACTCGGGGTAGGCGCTATTCCAGTCATTTAACCAGCGTTGATAAGTTTCGTAGGAAAATAAATGATTCATGAAAATATGGGTGAGCGCCACATCATCCTCAATCGCATGGACAATGGTCGGTTCGGGGATCGAGGCGCTGTCGATGCCAGTCACATCAATGCCTTCGGCGCGCAGATAATGGGTGTAACTGGTCATGGCACCGCCCAAGACTCTGTCGTCGTCTTGCATATGACGCCGCAACAAAGCGATATTGCTGGTGACGACTTGCTCGCCGGTCACGATATACGGATGCGGCATGAACACGAGTACCGATGCGATGCCCACCGCCACCGCCCAACGCGGCACCCGAATCACGGTGACGAGAACAGTCAACGCGCACCCGATAGGCAGTAACACGAGCGGGAAGATCTGAAAATAGCGCAATTGAGGAATCAGCAGCATCAGCACCACCACCAGCGGGATGAGCGCGATAAAGCCCATGAGTACGGGGCTATCCATTTTAATTGCCAGCGTCTGCAAGCGGTTTTGCCGCCGCAAACGCCGATATCCCGCTGTGCCCAGCCCCAGTAAGCCCACCGCTAAAAGTCCCAGTGGGACATCATATTCATACGTGGGTATTGCCAAAAAATTATTTGCCAACAGCGGCAGGTGCCAGCCAAAGCCCATAAATAAGCTGGTGGCATAGGCTGTCCACAACATCGACGCACTGTAGCGCAGGTATTCGATCAGTTTGGGGATATTGCGGAACATCGCCAGCACGACCGTCGTTGTTGAGCGTTCTGGCACCGCGCCAAAGTCCTGCTCAAACAAGAGATAGGGGTTAGCATAGCTGAGAAAGCCGTTGAATTGATCGGGGTAGCTATCGCGATAAAAGTTGTTGTAACTCCACGGCAGCACATTGACGCCGCGCATACTGATGAATTCGGGCGTTTGCGACCACAGCAATAAGGTTGCGATCAGCCCGATGATGACGGGGGCATACACCAACCCTAGCACGATCCGGGTCACCTGCTTTTGCCGAAGCTGTCGCCCCTCAACTATAACCAGCGCGACCAGCAGGACGAAGAGGCACAAGAGAAATTCTGGGCGCAGATACACTGTGATCAACACACAAAAGGCGGCAAATCCGCGCAGAACGAGCCGTTTGCTGAGCAGTGACAAGCTGATCCAGAGCAACCCTGCCGATAAGTAATACAGGGTGTTTTCAGGGACGGCGGGGCTGCTGGCGATCACTACCATTGTCGCCAGCAGCCAACTGATTACCGGGCGCAGGATGCGTGAGAGCAGGAAATACGCCCCCATGCCCACCAAGAACAGGCTAAGCGTGTGCAGCCATGGATAGACCTTTGAAGTGTCTAACAGGGCGATAAACACGGCGTAAAACACTGCGATCAGGGGCGACGCTTGCGGACTCCATGTCCAATCGCGATTCAGATCGCCGATACTGAGTTGATAGCCGGAATAGAAGTAATTGCTCTCGTCATATTGGGGATAATCAATCGCGTTTGGGGCGTTCCACAAATACAAGACGAGGGTGAACGCCATCAGCGCCGTAATCAGTACTCGGTTGGACACGGATCGGCGAGCTGGAGACAGGGTCGTATCATTCGTGGTGGGCATCATCAGATGGCTTCCAAACCTCGTTTTTTAGACGTTTGCGCGCGCCCCTGATTATAGCCTATGCTGTCCCCGCCCATCTATTTTACTGCCACCGCCCCGGTCATGATCGCTACCGCGTCCGACATGCTGTATTCGCTCGGCTTGATGATGGCAGACCGCTTGCCCAAACGCTGAATGTGGATGCGATCCGCCAGTTCAAAGACATGGGGCATGTTGTGGCTGATCAAGATCACCGGCAAGCCGCGATCCCGTACCTTACGGATCAAGTCCAAGACCATACCCGACTCTTTAACGCCAAGCGCTGCTGTTGGCTCATCCATGATGATCACATTGTGGGCGAACGCCGCACTGCGCGCCACTGCTACGCCTTGCCGCTGCCCGCCGGATAGCGTCTCGACCGGTTGTTTCATCGACTGGATGCGGAACTTGAGGTCTTCCATGTAGTGGGTGGCTTCTTCGAGCATTTTTGCTTTGTCCACCATGCGCAAGACAGTGCCGAAGAAACCGGGTCGTAGTAGTTCTCGTCCCAAAAATAGATTCTCAACGATATTGAGGGCGGGGGACAGGGCTAAGTTTTGATAGACCGTTTCAATCCCCGCACGCCGCGCATCCAATGGGCTGCGGAAATGGACGACTTGCCCATTCATGCGGATTTCGCCGCTGGTCGGGCTGACGGCACCCGACAAGGCTTTGATCAGGGTGGACTTGCCCGCACCGTTATCACCGATTACCGCCAAAATTTCACCCGCATACAACTCAAAATCGCATTCATCAAGCGCGACGACATGCCCGTAATGCTTCACCAATTGGCGCGCTTCTAGCACTGGGGTCTGTTGAGAGCCGTTCATGTGTCCTATCCCCCTGTTTACTTAGCACGCTGCGAAAATTTATCAACTGCCACTGCTGTGATGACCAGCACGCCCGTAATGAGCGTCTGAATGATCGGGTTTGCGCCTTGTTGGGTTAAGCCGTTGCGGATGACGGCGACGATCAACGCGCCGATCAATGTCCCTACTACATTGCCGCGCCCCCCAAAGAGGCTCGTGCCCCCAAGCACCACCGCTGTGATGCTCTCTAAATTGCTGGTTTGCCCTGCTTGGGGGTCGCCATTTTCTTGACGTGAGATCAGCAGCAAGGCGGCGATGCCGTACAAGAAACCGGCACAGGTGTAGACGAGCAGCAGGATGCGATTTACCGGAATACCCACCAATGCCGCGCTTTCGCTGTTGTCGCCGACTGCATAAATATGGCGTCCAAAGCGTGTTTCGCGCAGGATGAACCAGACGATGAAGAACAAGACCAACATCACCAGCGCATAGAGCGGTACCCGCGCCCCAGCGACTTCGATGACCGAGCCGAGCGCGATCATGGGTTCGGGCAAGCCATTGATGGTGGAGGTCGAGTAGATGCGCGTGAGGGCGAAAGCGATATTGAGCGTGCCGAGCGTGACGATGAAAGGCGGCAGCTTCAACCGGGTCACCAGCGAACCGTTGATGAAGCCCGCCAACGATGCCACCGTTAAGCCGATGCCGATGGCGAAGATCGGATCAATCGGGGTGCCGGATGAGGTCAGCGAAAAGCCTTTGACTGATAACCCTGCCATGATGACCGAGGTCAGCGCCATGATGAGACCATTCGACAGGTCGATGCCACCTGTCAAAATGATCAGGGTTTGCCCGATTGCCAGCACGCCGATGACCGCCGTTTGCTGGACGATCAACGCGAAGTTTTGGGGGGACAGAAAGCGCTGTTCCTGCCCACGTAGCAGCGGCAGCACCGTGAACAAGATGCAAATGAGCGCCAAAAAGATGAGCGGGCCAAACGGGGGAGCCAGCAAAAACCCGAATCGCGAGCGGAAAGAACGCTTTGGGAGCGCTGCCGTGCCTGTAGTCATCGATAAAAACCTCTATGCCTAAACAATAAATTGTAGGGGCATGAGATATCATGCCCCTACGGCGTTGATTTGAAGCTAGTGGATACCCAGATGGGTGCCTCTACAAGAGGGTGATTTGGGGATTATTCGCCCCAGCACAGTTCCAGACCAGTAGCGCTATCGACACTTTCGATACCATCTTGGGGAGCGTCGGTGATCAAGGTGACGCCGGTATCGGTGTAACCGGTGGCGAATGTTTCACCCGCCACAGCACGGGCGATGTTTTCGACACCCAGTGACGCCATGAGCAGGGGATATTGCTGGCTGGTCGCGTCAATTTGACCGTCCACAATACCACGCACACCTGCACAACCACCATCGACCGAGACGATGGTCACTTGGTCTTGCAGACCCGCATCCTCAATAGCGCGGTAAGCGCCAAAAGCGGCAGGTTCGTTGATGGTATAGACTAAGTTGATATTGGGATTAGCGGCGAGGCAGTTTTCCATCGCCGTTTGACCTTTTGCTTGGTCGCCTTGTGTGTCTTGTTGGCAAACCACTGCCGGGTCGTCAATCGCAATGCCGAAGCCTTCGAGGAAACCGTCACGGCGCAAATCGCCGACTGTCACGCCAGGGTTCAGGTTTAACAAAGCAATCGTGGCGGGTTCGGTGCCGAACTGGGCGCGCGCCCATTGACCGATCAAGACGCCTGCTTGGAAGTTGTCCGTCGCATACAGCGCATCGGTGGCATCTTCGGGGCTAGTAGGGGTGTCTAGCGCGATCATGATCACGCCGGCTTCTTGCGCCCGTTCGATACTGGGGATGATAGCGGTGGTGTCACTAGGCACCAAGAGGATTCCTTGTACGCCCGCGGCAACCATGTTTTCGATGGCGGTCACCTGGGCGTCGTTGTCACCGTCGAAACTGCCAGCGGCGTAAATCAATTCCACGCCCAAGGCTGCGGCTGCGGCTTGGGCACCTTCACGCATTTTAACGAAGAAGGGGTTAGTTTCGGTCTTGGTGATCAAGCCGATTTTGATGCCCATGCCGCTGAAATCCATCGCCGCTTCGGGGGTTGCCATACTGTCTTCCAGTTCTTGAGCGCGTTCGAGGTCGCCCGCAATGGCGTCACCCCAACAGCTTTCGACGCCAAAAACGACGCCTTCACTGGTCACGCCCGCTTGTGGGTGGGCAGTGATCAAGGTGACGCCGGTGTCGGTGTAACCAGTGGCAAATTCGCCACCCTGAACCGCAGCGACGATGTTTTCCACGCCGAGCGACGCCATCAATAACGGATACTGTTGGCTGGTGGCATCGATACGACCATCGATCACGCCGGAGACGCCCGCGCAGCCACCATCAACCGAGACAATGGTCACGCTGTCTTGCAGTCCGGCATCTTCAATGGCGCGGTAAGCACCAAAGGCGGCAGGTTCGTTGATGGTGTAGACCAAGTTAATGGCGGGGTTGGCGGAGAGACAATTTTCCATCGCCGTTTGACCCAACGCCTGATCGCCTTGTGTATCTTGTTGGCAAACGACCTGCGGGTCGTCAATGGTAATGCCGAAGCCGTCAAGGAAACCGTCGCGACGCAGATCACCAACGGTTATGCCGGGGTTCAAGTTCAAGAGCGCAATTTGGGCAGAGCCATCGCCAAAGCGCGCCCGCGCCCACTGACCGATTAACACACCCGCTTGGAAGTTGTCCGTCGCATAGAGCGCGTCGGTAGCATCTTCGGGATTAGTGGGGGTATCCAGCGCGATCACGATCACGCCCGCTTCCCGCGCCCGTTCGATGCTAGGGATGATGGCGGTGGTGTCGCTGGGCACCAGCAAGATACCCTTTGCGCCAGCAGCGACCATGTTTTCGATAGCGGTCACTTGGGCATCGTTGTCACCGTCAAAGTTGCCGGCTGCCGTTAACAAGGTGACGCCCAGTGCGTCGGCTGCCGCTTGGGCACCCTCACGCATTTTCACGAAAAAGGGGTTGGTTTCGGTTTTGGTGATCAAGCCGATGATGATCTCATCTTGTGCGGAAACGGTGCCTAAGGCAGCAGTGACGAGTCCGATCAGCAGAACAAAGACTAAAAGTAAGTGCTTCTGAGAACGCATGAGGGTATCTCCAATTGAGCTTATCGAATTAAATGGTAAATGGCATTCTTTGATTGTGACGGTGCATGACGGACACAGACAACGCTATGGGGATGACCCTTTGAGTGGCATGGACTTATGGGCTGACCTCATTCTTAAGAAAGCACAATATTGCGTAAGAAGTTGACGAATACTTTTTCGTAACTACACAGCTACCCCTCATCCCCCGACCCCTGCTCCCAGCCGCTTCGCTTTTAGAGAAGGGGAGAAACGCAGTAGAAAGTCCCTCGCCCCGCCGCTTCGCTTATGGAGAGGGATTGCCGCTTCGCTTTGGGTGAGGGGTGTGTAGTTACACTTTTTCGTATTCTCTTGGATTGTAACCGTTTACAAAAAGATTGTCAAAGTGAGACTTTTAGATTCGTCAAAACTCACAAATTGCGGGATATTTTTCGCCTGAAATAGAGTGATAAGGTGAGTGAGAATTTTGTGATGGGTAAATCGTTGGAAAAACCTTTAATTTTATCCTATTATGGCTTGTAACCAATTACAATAGGCTGTGTTTCAGCGCTGAGGCGCACCTTCCTGCTCACACAAAGGCGAACGGGCATGGCAAGTATTAAAGATGTGGCAAAACGGGCAGGGGTCTCTGTGGCGACAGTATCGCGCGTGTTGGCAAATAAGCCGCATGTGCGCCCAGAATTACGGGCATTGGTGTTGCAAGCAGTGAGCGATGAACGGTACCGTCCTAGCCGGATTGCGGGCAATATGCGCAACCAAAGTTCCCGTATGATCGGCTTGCTGATTTCGGATATTCGTAACCCGTTCTTCACCGCTATCGCCCGCGCCATCGAAGATGTCGCCAATCAGCATGAAATGAGTGTTTTTTTATGCAATACCGACGAGGCACCCGATAAAGAGGATATCTATCTGGAGTCGCTACTCGAAGAACGAGTTGCTGGGGTGATCTTATCCCCTGCGCGCGAAGGGGCGGACTCGATCCAATTGCTCCTCGAAAACAATATCCCGGTGGTGGCGGTGGATCGGCGGATTGTGGGGGCGCACATTGATGGGGTGTTTTGCGATAATCATGTTTCTGCGCAGATGCTTACCGCCCATTTGATCGAAGCAGGCTGCCAGCGCATCGGGGCGATTTTCGGCTTGAAACACAGCATGACCGGACGCGAACGCATGGAAGGTTATTTGACGGCGTTGGCACAGGCGGGCATGACAACTGACCCCACACTGGCAATTTATGTCCATCCTTCCGAACCAGAGGGCGAGAAGATCGTCAGCGCGTGGCTGGCGTCACCCCATCGCCCTGATGCGATTTTGACAGGCAACAGTCGCTTGACAATTGGGGCGTTGAACGCGATTGCAGCGGCGGGTTTGTTGATCCCGCGCGATATCATATTGGCGGGTTTTGACGAAACGGCGTGGATGCGCCACGCCGCTGGGGGGATCACCGTGATTAGCCAGCCGACGTATGAGATCGGGCGGGCGGCGGCGGAACTGTTGTTTCTGCGGATGGCAGACCCAACTCGTGCCGCCCGTGAAGTCGTTTTGAAGGGCACCCTCATCGCGCGGGCGTCCACCATGAGGCGCGCATGAGGGTTCACACGCGGCAGGGTAAGGGTAAGCATAGCCATATTCATCTGAACAAATAGTCGCTTTCTTGATGGCGGCTTTGATGAAATCTGAAAGGCGTTGCACTCACACTAAGGTGATCCATAGATGAAAAACTTTACCCCAGTCCAATTTGATCTCAATCGCGCTTTCTTGCGCCCTGCAACCCACTATCAACCCGCCCTCATCGAAACCTTGCTTCCGCTGGCGGAGATCGTCGCCGAAGGCGTCTTGACCGAAGATGCAGCGTTGTCGGTGATGACGGTGGGGGATCAGGCGTTGGCATTTGTGACCTTGCAACTGGTTTATCATCATGTAGTGCAAGGGAATTTAGAAGGCGAAGCGTGGCTCGTCTCATTTTGTTCTATTTGTAACAGTGGGGCGGTCTTTTCACCCGTCGTCGAAGATGAAGTTTACCGATTTAGTGAGCGCGGGCTTTATGACGCGATGGTATTGTTATACGATTCCGAAACAGGGTCCTACTGGGATCATCTTAAGGGGCAATGTGTTTATGGGACGTTGGTGGGTACGCAACTTAAGCGTCTTTCCAACTTGCTGCATATGACCGCCAAACAAGCTTTGAGCGCATACCCTACTATTCAGGTAGCGCTGTCGTCCCTTTCGCCAGAGCAAGCAGAAGAGGGCAAAGAAGATGACGACTGGCGACAGGAAGTGCAGCCAGAATGGAGCCAACGGCTGCAGCAGACGCTGGGGCAAGAGGATACCCGTCTGCCGCGTTTGGATATGGGCTTAGGGATATGGACCGAAGGCATGGCAGGTACCAGCCGATATTATCCTATACGGAAGTTGCACGAGATGGAAAATGCTGTGATCGACACTTTTTTAGGGCGCTTATTGGTGATCTATATCGATCCCGAAACTGCGACGCCGGGGGCGTTTTTCACCGATGCGACCAGCTTAAAATGGATCGGTGATGAATTGCGGCTCAGCACTGGTGATGCAGTGCGTAATGCGACCCTGTTTAGCAAACAAGGGGACTTAAAAAAGACGGAACGTCCACTGCAATTATTTTCCCGTTGGTACGGCTTTGCGGCGAAGTTCCCCGATTGCAGTATTTACCCTAAGCGCTGAAATACTTTGGGCGATAATGCTAGCGTCAAATTGCCTTCGAGCGGTTGATAGCACGCCAGATCGACACGGAAGAGCGAGCCTTTTTTCACCTCTACGCGCGCGCCTGTCAGTTCGCAAATGGTGGTGCTAAAATCGGGTTCATGCCCGATGAACATGACTTCGGCATCATGTCCCAAGTCATGCGTCAAGCGTTCGACAGCGGCACGGTTGAAGCCGGGGGCAACCTCTTCCCGCACTTGCACCGCTACCCCAAGCGTGATAGCGAGGATTTCTGCGGTTTGGCGGGCGCGCAGCAATGGACTGCTATAAAGATGATCGGGCACCACGCCGAGCATCTTGATCAAGCGTGCCGAGCGCCGCGTGCGCAAAATCCCTTCGTTGGTTAAGGCGCGGTCCTGATCTAGAATGATGCCATCTGGGTCTTGGGCGATTGCATGACGGAAGAAGTATAGTCTCATAGGCTAGGTTTGCTCCTGAGTGCGTGTGCTTTTGCGTTCAATGACACCCTGCTCATGGGGTGTCTCAGTCTCATGGGTGAGGATCGGGAGATCCGGTTGGGGGATATCGAGTTGGGGTACCGGCGGTGCCCCGACAAAGCCTAGCCCGTGTTCGGCGACGATTCGCATCAAATTTAAGAAGATTTTTTCTTGTTCCACCTCAAAGGCGGCATTCGCTGTGACTTTTAGGTAGCACTCTACGGTCACGAGTAACCCATTGTCGCGGAAGCCTTCGAAGTGGACACTGACCGAGTTTTTCTCGACAGACGCGCGCATCGTAAGCGCGATGCGGATCGCGGCGAGCAAGGTTTCGATTTGACCCGCGCGGGCGGCATAGCTGATATTGAGGGTGGCATGGAGACGGCGTTTTGTCAGTCGTGACCAGTTGACAAGGGCGCTATCCGCCAATTTGCTGTTGGGCACAAACACGACCGCTTGATCGGCTTGGCGTATCCGTGTGGTACGGATACCGACATGTTCAACCGTGCCCTCAATATCGGCGAATTTAATCATTTCGCCCACCACGAACGGGCGATCACTGACGACGGCAGCAAACCCAAAGAGGTTGGATAACAAATCTTTTGCCGCCAGCGAAAACGCTAACCCGCCGATGCCCAAACCAGCGACCAAGCCACTGACATCATAGCCCCACACTTGCAGCAAAATCACGAGCAGCAAGGCGACAGTGACGATCAGCAGGGCGGTGCGCACAAACGGCATGAGCGCTTCATCAATCAGGATGCCGCTGATCAGATACAAGCGACGGGGCGAGATCAAGATATTCAACAGGCGAAAGATCAAGGTGCCGATGGCGACGATCACCAAGGTGCTGGATACGCTCGTCGCCAGTGTGAATAACGCTGGTTGCAATTCTAAGATGCGTGCGGATATATCGATTGCCAATGCCAACAGGATATAGCGCGCAGGCGGCAAGACCACTGATTGAATGGTCACGTTGATATCGCCAGCGACATTCGCACGTCGCAAGAGCGCTTCAAAGGGACGCGCGAGTATCCACGCCATGACATTGCGCAACAGCACTGCCAGCGCAAATGCAAGGAAGACTAATAAAATACGTGCCAGTGACAGGCGCAGGGGGTCAGGAAAAATGTCGATCATGACTTAAACGCCACATTAATATAGGATGAAATGATTCTATGTTGCCAGAGAGTGTGTTAAAGTTCAATACTTGTTTGAATTAAGAAATATCCATACTGATTATGGGGTGCTTCCACGTATTTTCAGGGGTTATCGTTTGAAAAAGATTTAGAACGGAACCGACAAGGCATGGTTGTTCATGCCCTTGTCGGTTGCCAGTGATTTCCGCGCGGGGGGTTATTCGCTAGCGGCGGTTTCTGGGCTGATGATGCGAAAGCCGATATGGTGATCTTGATATGAAGGCGGGTCTTCGTAATGGCGATAGGTAGTACGCGCCACAAACGGATTGCTGCCCCACCATCCCCCCCGCTCGGATTTGATCCGTCCATTGGCGGGACCGGTGGGGTCGTCGCGTTCTGCCTCGCGATAACTGGGCGTCCACCATGTTTGCGTCCATTCCATGGCGTTGCCCGCCATATCATGTGCGCCCACCCAACTGACGCCATCAGGGTAACTACCGACGGGGACGAGACCTTGACTGTCTACCACATTGGCGCGGGTTGCGTCCCATTCATTTCCTCAAGGATAGATGAGTCCTTCAGGTCCTTTCGCCGCCCATTCCCATTGGGCATCAGTCGGGAGCGCGCCCCCACGCCAATGGGCATAGGCTTCGGCTTCATACCATGTCACGCAGACACGCGCTAGTCCAGGGGCGGTTGCGCCTTCACAGTCAATGGGGAGCGCCTCGATAGCTTGTCGTTCTAGCCAGCGTTTGCCGGCGTCGGACCAATGTTCCGGCAGGGTATACCCGCCCGCTTCGACGAATGCCGCAAATGCCGCGACGGTCACTTCGGTGGTATCGATCCAATAGCCGGAAGATAAACAAACTTCGTGTTGTGGTTGTTCGCTCATCAAGCCCATCGTGATAAATGAGGGGGCACCAGCGTCGAGAACAGCTTAGGCTTGTTCGGCAGTGGTACCCATCAAGAAGCACCCGGCAGGCACATAGACTTGATCAATGCCAGCGGCATCGGTGCGAGTTGCGCCAGCTTCAGGCATGGTCTCTTGTCCAGAAACAGTGCCGGCTATCAGCAAACACGAAAGCGCAACTAGACTCAGCCAAGATAATTTTCCTTTGTTCATGAATCTCCCTTTAGGAAGTGTAACGCAGTAACTACACACCCCTCACCCAAAGCGAAGCGGCAATCCCTCTCCCACAAGGGGCGAAGGACTTTCTACTGCGTTTCTCCCCTTCTCCTCTTGTGGGAGAAGGGGTCGGGGGATGAGGGGTAGCTGTGTAGTTACGTAACGCATTATAAAAAACACAAAAACAATACACATCTATGCTTGATTGCGTTCAATCACTGCCCAAGTCGCGCTTTCGATCACAGGTCAATCGTCAGGGAGTGTGCCTTGCCACAAGTGGCTGTTGAGGATATAGTGAGAACCATGCTTAGTTCCTTTTCTATCCTATTGAACAAATTTCTTGCTGAGGTGCGGCGCATGATCGCTGTGTCGATCTCACTTTAGGAAGTGCTGTCTATGTCTGCTGAAATGACCCGTGCCAAAGCCCCTGCGCCCGAAGTGACCACCGCCGAAAAGATTCGGCTCTTGCCATGGAACACAGCCCTAAATGCGACTAATAGTGTCTTTGCCCAATTGACCTTCTTTGGCTCGGCGTTCATCTTGTTTTTGGATGAACTGAACGCCAGTAACGCGCAGATCGGGCTACTGTTGTCGATGCTACCTTTTTTCGGCGTCATTGCGTTATTCATCGCGCCGTGGGTGGCGCGCTTTGGGTATAAACGGACGTATGTGACCTTTTTCGGCATTCGCAAGATCATTGCCGCGTGCTTATTGTTGACGCCGTGGGTGATGATGAACTTTGGTGCCAATGCCGCGATGACGCTGGTCACGCTGATCATGATCGGCTTTGCCCTTTGTCGCTCGATCTCCGAAGTCGGCTTGTATCCATGGGCGCAAGAATACGTCCCCAATTCGATACGAGGCAAACATGGCGCGCTCAACGATATGGTATCGCGTGTCACCGGCATGGCAGCGGTGGCAGTGGGCGGCGTCATCCTCGGCTTATCGACAGGGCTGGATCGCTTCATGCTGTTGTTCGCGGTTGCGCTCGTCTTTGGCGTCGCGGCGGTGTGGTCTGCGGCGCATCTGCCGGGGGGTGTACCGCGCGTGGGCAAAGCGATGGGCTATCGTGATTTTTTACATGCCCTGCGCGACAAAAATTTTGCGGTGTATTTAGCGGGCTTATGTTTGAGCGCTTTTGCGGTCGCGCCGATTTCGTTTTTGCCCGTGTTTATGCAGAAGCAAATCGGTTTAAGCGACAGCGCTGTTTTGTGGCTTCAGATCGGATCCATTGCGGGCGGGTTCTCCGCGACATACTTATTTGGGTGGGCGGCAGATCGCTATGGCAGCAAGCCGGTGATCTTGTCGGCGTTGTATGCGCGCACGTTGCTCCCGCTCGGTTGGTTGCTGATGCCCCGTATGTCCGAATGGAGCTTGCCCATCGCCCTGCTGATCGCCGTTTTGTGGGGGATCGTCGAAATCGCGTGGTTGCTAGGATCAGGACGGTTGTTGTTCACCAGCGTCGTGCCAGAAAACCGCAAAGGCGAATACCTCGCCCTCTTCTATGCCTCGATTGGCTTGATCGGCGGGATCAGCCAGATTTTTAGCGGGAATTTGTTGGATGCCACCGCCACCTTGTCGGGTCAAGTGCTGATGATCCCAATTGATCCATTCACCCCGTTGTTTATCATCAGCATGGTGTTGTCGGCGGCGTCGAGCTTGATGTTTCGGCGGGTCAGACCGGATAGTGATGTCAGCGTGAGCGATTTCGCTAATTTGTTCACACATGGCAATCCGTTTGGCGGGTTGCAAACGGTCATGCGCTACTATCGCGCCAAAGATGAACGGTCGATGGTGATGGCGACCGAGCAAATGGGGCAGACCAAAAGCCCGCTCACGGTGGATGAATTGCTGGAAGCGCTGGAAGACCCCCGCTTTAATGTCCGTTTTGAGGCGGTGATTTCGATTGCCCGCATGGGACCTGACCCCCATTTGGTGGCGGCGCTCTGTCATATCCTTGACGAGGGTACCGAACTGTCGGTCAGCGTGATCGCGGCATGGGCGCTGGGACGGATGGGGGATCACAGTGCGGTGCCCACCTTGCGCCGGGGCTTAGATTCGCCATGGCGGTCGATACAGGCGCATTGTGCGCGGGCACTGGGGACGCTTTGCGATCTGGATTGTGGAGCTATGTTTTTGGAGCGACTGCAAAGAGAGCCGGACAAGGGATTGCGGATGGCATATGCCGCTGCGTTGGGGAACTTGCAATATGCCCCCGCGTTGGAGGCACTTTTCGAAATGCTGCGAACGACGGCAAACGAAGGCGCGCGCATGGAGCTTTCGCTTTCGGTGGCGCGCATCGCCCACGCGGAACGCCATTTTATCCGGTTGCGGCGGGCGTTGGTTCATGATACGGGCACGACGGCGGCACAAGCGATTTTGGCGCTCAATCGTCAGGTGGGGCATTCGCTTTCGACCGAACCGGTGGCGCAATGCGCCTATACCTTCGCCACCCACGATTTGCACGCGGGGGCGATGCTGCTGGCGTCTCTTGCCGAGGAACTCGCGCCGCCAGACGATGACACGCCAACGGCACAGATTTTCCGCGAGTGCGCCCACGCCCTACGTCAGTTTAAGGGTGAGCGCCTCGAATGGATTCTGCTGCCGATGGCATTGTTTCAGGAGATGGAGAAGTAGGGGACAACTGCCTCTCAGCGGATCTTATCTGTTTTATCATCCGCTAGCGATGTTCTCAGAATGCGTTTTATGTAGTCTTGCATAGTTTCGCCTAAAGTAAGGGCTTGTGCTGCTAACGTATCATAAAACATTACTTCATCGTCATTCCAAATGATATTGATACGCCTAATTTTTTGCAGCGCAATGTGCGTATAATTTATGGGTTGCGCCCAATAGCACGTTTCGCAAATCTGCGGATTATGTTCTGCCGTCCAATTTGCACAATGCTCACAGGACCATGATTTCGCTCTATTGCACGCTGCGCATAATAATTGATAGTTGGCTGGATCACGTTCTGCTGATGGGACATCCCCAATGATTTCATAAGGTATGCGATGATCAATCTGAAGGTAACGGGCTGCGAATTGACCATTGCAATTGGAACAGCGCTCACCAAATTGGGCGATAAGCTGAGTTTTGAAGGCTTTCGGGAAGTTTTGGCGTCCTGTAAGACGGTCGCTTTTTACGGTTGATAAATTACCAAATTTATAGCCTGCGATAGGGCGTCCGGCGGAATTTCTTACATTAAAAGTTTCTATAGGGATGCCTAATTCTCGTAAATCTCGAATGGCACGAGGCGCATGATTATAACCGTAGATGCTTGTGATTTCTTCGGTCGTGATCGAACCATATTGTAATATGTGCGCTGCGATAATTCTGGGGCGCTTGCTTTTGATAGTTTTGATAAGTGCAGCAAACCAGTCGGGATAGAGTGTCATTTACAACCCCGGCAACGAATATTGTAGAGAGTGATTTGCCCCAAGCGAATTATAATCAATCCGTTCTATCAGCGCGCTTGATAGATACAGCGATTCGATGGTTCTGTCGGCGAGTCCTAATAAAGTTGCTTGGGATGAACGCCCAGCGTCAATCTCGATGTGGGTGAGGTTGAGGGACGGCGGTAGAGGTTGCCCATACGTCTTTGTTCCGGTGCGCCCGTCATAGCTCACAATATAGCAGATGTGCCATTCATTTAACGTTTCCAATGAGAGGACAAAATCATCGAACATAACTTTGCTTTTGTAGCGTGGATCGCGCGTATTGCAGACTCCTTGATAAGGTGGATCTAAATAGACGATATCTTCTGGTCTTGCTTGTATCAGCGCATCTCGATAATCGATACAGGCGACGGAGGCGCGGTTCTTGAGAAGCGCCGATGCGTTTAAGAGACTTTGGCGCATGGTGTTTGGGTGTGTCCCTTTGCGACGCTTATCGGGGCTTTGATTAAAGTCCCCACGCGCATTATAACGAACAGCCGCTTTGACACAGCGCGTCAGCAAATATAAAAATAATTCAGGTTGATGGCTTTGATTAAACTGAGATCTCACAAAATTATAATGGTCGGGATCATGTCCATGCTGCGCATGCCATAGCGCCGAATATTCTGTTGCCAACGCTTCAGGATTTTGAATGATGCGATTCCACAAAGCGACTAAAGCGGCATCAGTATCGCTCAAGACCACTTCTTTCACTTTTTGATGGGCTAACGCCGCCAAAGAAACAGCGGCAGATCCAGCAAATGGCTCAATTAAACGCGCGGTATTGTGCGGGAAGTATTGCAAGATCAATTTCGCTAAGCTGCGTTTGCTGCCTTGATACGGAATTGGGTGAGGGATTGCGAGCATAAAAACTTCTCCTCTTTGCTTTATACTTTTATACCACAACAAGGCAGGGCACCGCCAACACCCGACAGTGCCCCATTCACGATTATTTCAATTCACGCAGATGCGGGTACAGCAGCACATCGCGGATACTGCGCTGATCCGTCAGCAGCATCACCAGCCGATCTAGCCCCATGCCAAAACCTCCATTGGGCGGCATCCCATAGCGCATCGCCCGCAGGTAATCCTCATCGGTCGGGGTGGCTTCGTCTTCGTCGACACGGTACGCCTGTGCCATTTCGATGAAGCGCGCCTCTTGATCACGCGGGTCGTTCAGTTCGGTGAAGGCGTTGCCGAACTCCATGCCGAAGATGTAAAACTCAAAGCGTTCGACATGCCGCTCGTCATAGGTCACACGCTTGGCGAAGGGCGAGATGTCACGCGGGTAATCTTTGATGATCGTCGGCTGGATCAACTTGGGTTCGACATGCTCGCCGAGGAGGTGTTCCACCAATTTGCCCCATGTTTGCCCCGGCTTGACGTTATCGCCGAGCGCGCGGATCGCCGCTTCGAGCGTGGCGGCATCGGGGTAGTCCATGTAATCAATGCCCACCTCGCGCTGAATCGCCTCGCGGATCGTCAGGCGCGTCCACGGGGGCGTCAGGTTGATCTCCTGCCCCTGATACGTGATCACCATGCTGCCGGTCACAGCCTGCGCGACGGCTGCCACTAAGTTTTCGGTCAGGCGCATGACCTCTTCGTAATCGATGTACGCTTTGTAAAATTCCAGCATCGTGAATTCGGTGTTATGTTTGAAGCTGACGCCCTCATTGCGGAAATCACGCCCGATCTCATACACCGCATCGTAGCCGCCCACGAGGAGTCGTTTTAGATACAACTCAAAACTGATGCGCAAGAACAAGTCTTGATGCAATTGATTGTGATGGGTGATGAACGGACGCGCCGCCGCCCCGCCATAAATGGGTTGCAACACCGGTGTCTCGACTTCCAAGAAACCGCGATCATCCAAGAAGCGGCGCACGGCGCTTAAGACTTTGGCACGCTTGACGAAAACATCGCGCACCTCGGCATTGACGGCAAGATCGGCATAGCGCTGGCGATAGCGCGCCTCGACATCACTAAATTCGCCATATTCGACGACACTGCCATCGTCTAGCACCTGCTGTTTGATCACCGGCAAGGGGCTGAGCGATTTGCTGAGCAGTTCAAATTGGGTGACGCGGATGCTGATCTCGCCCGCTTTGGTGCGCATCATGGTGCCGGTGGCTTGGATGAAGTCATCGACTTCGATCAGCTTATCGGCGATCAGTTGATAGCGCGCTTCGTCCATGTCGTTGATGCGCAGGAACAATTGTACCCGCCCGGACTCATCCTCGATGTGCATGAACGAGACTTTGCCTTTGACATTTTGCCGGCGGATACGCCCACAAACCGTGACCGCAACCGGAGTATCGGCGGGGTCGTGGTCGGGGTTGGCGTCAGCATAAGCGAGATACGCCGCCAGCGCCTCATCGCACCGGTGCGTGCGCATGATGCGGGCGGGATATGCCGGCACACCGCGTGTTTCGAGTTCGTTGAGTTTATCCAGACGTTCCTGTTCCAGTTTATTGGGTTGCCACATTAGATCACACACATCCTCTTGTTGCCAATCGAATAAAACAAAACCCCGAACGAGTCGGGGCTTTGAGGGAAATTCCCAAGTGAACAGCGATGGTACGCTGTGCCCGCTCCGCGCCTCCCTTAAACAATCGCCTTAATCAAAAAGACGATATTGCCCGCCGGGGCGTGAACATTGACTTTATCGCCCACCTTCGCGCCTAGCAATGCCTTGCCGAGCGGACTATCGCTGGAGATTTTACCGCGTTCGGGGTCGGCTTCGGCAGAACCGACAATGTGAAAGATTTCTTTTTCTTTGGAGCCTTGCTCGACGACGGTCACGCGCGCGCCCAAGACGACTTCGTCTTTTTTGCCGCTGTCTTCGATGATCAGCGCGCTGCGCAGGATCGATTCGAGACGTTGCACTTCACCTTCAATAAATGCCTGTTCGTTCTTGGCATCTTCATATTCGGCATTTTCACTGAGGTCGCCCCCTTCTTCCATCGCGGTGCGAAGGCGGTCGGCAACCAACGGACGGCGCACATCCGTGAGTTCTTTTAAGCGGGCTTCCAAATTTATCAACCCTTCAGGCGTCAAATATTGTGGCTGCTGCACGATCTTGAACCTTCCCTATGCACTACATTCAAAAAATGCGCTCAAAGGCGAAGTGCCTTTGGCTGCGCATTGACTATTTCCACCTAAAAACTAGAAAGACACAGCGCGGGCTGTGTCTAGGAAGTTTTTGGGTGAAAGCACACTATAATTGTGAATTTAATTATAGCAGAGTATCGCATGGGTGTAAAGCACGTCGTGAAAGACGGGTGCATTTCACTTTGGTGCATCGCTATGATTTCATAACAGGTAAACGGGCGGATATTCGGCGCGGCGACTCTTGGGGTTGGGGATTTTTCCACGAGCGCCTAATCCGCCCCTACATTTACGTT
>Ga0163154_10002300_pt1 | contig 28178 bp, 27 predicted proteins | sample OliLakLV19MP9P1_FD_148649 | JGI IMG/M metagenome (GOLD analysis project Ga0163154, IMG submission 148649) | Freshwater microbial mat bacterial communities from Lake Vanda, McMurdo Dry Valleys, Antarctica - Oligotrophic Lake LV.19.MP9.P1 | ecosystem: Environmental > Aquatic > Freshwater > Lake >... | reverse complement strand
GCTAAAAAAGGCTAGCTTCAATGATCAAGATATTCTAGTCAACAGGCCAGATTCATTTTCACAATTAGCTCAGTTTGTAAGCATAAAATTGCAAAAACGTGGCACTCGGGCGATCGCCACCTATCAATTGAATGCTCCAGACGGTAGCTGGGATAGTGCCAATAACGGCACCTTCCAGTTTGTGCTGCGCAAACGACAAGTTAGCGATACCCGTGGTATTTTTGCCCGCAAAACTAACCTCGGTCAGGTTCAGTTTGACCTACCCCCAGGTTCCGGCACTCCCAATCCAGATCCTCCCATCGGGGTCGATCCAATTAACCCAAACCCGCCCATCCCCAATCCTCCGATTCCGGAACCACCGCTGCCAGACCCGGTTCCAAATCAAATCCCTACAGCCAGTGAAATTTCTCCTGGTGTCGTGGCCGGCAGCAGCAACTCCGCATTCACCGTCACCTACACCGACGATCAAGGGATTAACGTTTCATCCCTAGACTCCAACGATATTCGGATAACCGGACCCAATGGCTTCAATCAGCTGGCCACACTGCTGAACACGAGTGCCAATACCAACGGCACCCCGCGCCAGGTCACCTACCAAATCAATGCCCCAGGAGGCACCTGGAACGCCGCCGACAATGGCACCTACAGCATCACCATGCAAACCGCTCAGGTGAGTGACACCAACGGGAGCTTTGTCCCATCGGGACTGCTGCAATCCTTTACGGTAAACCTAACCGATCCAGTGGTAGGCGATCGCTCTAACTTATTGATAGAATCGACATTCGACAGTGGTGGTTTGGGCCCCTGGAGGAGAGAGACGAGTGCGCCCCACTCCGTCCAAGTTGTCAATTCCTTAACTGACCCAACCAATCAAGTCGCAAAATTTGAATTGAGGAAAGATGATCCTGAAGTCGGACTGGGCAGACGATCCGAACTAACCCGCATCTCTGATCCGATTGGTTCAAACCGCTGGTATGCCTTCCGAATTATGCTAGAACCGGGCTATCAAGATGACCCCAGTTCTTACGAGATTGTAGCGCAGTGGCATGATGTTCCAGATCGGAACTTGGGAGAAAGCTATCGCAACCCACCTCTAGCATTATTTGTTAGAAATGGAAATTGGCGAGTTCGGAGCCGCTGGGATAGTAAACCGTTAACCGTCGACAACATCCCCGAAGGGAGAGCCATTGTGTGGGAAGGACCCTACCAGGCCGAAGTTTGGACGGACTGGGTGTTTCATGTCAAGTGGTCATCCGGAACCGACGGGCTAGTCGAAGTCTGGAAAGACGGCGTTAAGGTAGGCACCCAGCAAGGCCCTTCGACCTACAACGATCAGACAGGACCTTACTTCAAGTACGGCATGTATAAGTCAGACTGGAATAGTAGCGTAAATCCCACCCCGTCTATTATTACGACGCCCCGCATTTCTTACTTTGATGAGGTTCGCGTGGGAGATGCAGGTGCCACCTACGAAGATGTTGCTCCAATTGGCGAGTAGCGCTTAATCTAATCCAGCTTGCTTCAAAGCCAGTGGGGTGCGCGACGCGTGCCCCATTGGCTGTTAGACGGCATTTGAACCTGTTAGACGGCATTTGAACCGCAAGCTAACCCGATCCGGATTGCACCGACCTGCCGCATTCCGGATCACAACACTTTACAATTGGCATCGTTACAGTGAGCATAGAAAAGGATTCCTTGATCGGTCGTGTGATTGAACTAGCCCCTATGGACTATCAGAGCAACACCGAATCCCCGCGAGGGTTGTTTTACCATTAACGTTTGATATTTTTTCTGGACAGGTGATTTAGCCATTTCCTCTGAAAAAATATTTGAGTTTCATTGAATCCCCGATCCTGAGGAACGCTTGCAGGTGGTCACCCCAGTTTGTCGCATTTAATTTAGAGAGCACGTATGAAAGACCTCACTCGATATCGCAACATCGGCATCTTCGCTCACGTCGATGCTGGTAAAACGACCACAACTGAAAGAATCCTGAAACTTACTGGTAAAATCCACAAAATCGGTGAGGTGCATGAAGGTGCGGCGACGACAGACTTCATGGAGCAGGAACAGGAACGTGGTATTACCATTCAGTCTGCCGCGACCAGTTGCTTCTGGGACGGCCACCAGCTGAACATTATCGACACTCCTGGACACGTTGACTTTACGATTGAAGTCTATCGTTCGCTCAAGGTGCTTGATGGTGGCATTGGCGTTTTCTGCGGTTCCGGCGGCGTTGAACCTCAGTCTGAAACCAACTGGCGCTACGCCAACGACTCCAAGGTCGCGCGAATTATCTACGTCAACAAGCTCGATCGTACCGGTGCAGATTTCTTCCGAGTTGTGAAGCAAGTCGATCAGATCTTGGCCGCTAAGCCCCTGGTAATGGTGCTGCCCATTGGGGTTGAAGAACAGTTTTCGGGCGTCGTCGATTTACTTACCCGCAAAGCGTGGGTTTGGGATGATTCGGGCGACCCAATGAACTACCAGATCAAAGATGTGCCTGCCGACATGGTCGATTTGGTTGAAAACTATCGGGAACAGCTGGTCGAAACCGCGCTTGAGCAAGACGACGAGCTGATGGAAAAATATCTAGAAGGTGAAGAGCCAGATATGGATGGCCTGAAGCGCTGTATTCGCAAAGGCACCCGCGATCTAGTCTTCTTCCCGACCTACTGCGGTTCGTCCTTCAAAAACAAGGGCGTACAGCTAGTGCTAAACGCTGTGGTGGATTATCTACCCAACCCCATGGAAGTGCATCCGCAGCCAGAAGTTGACCTAGAAGGCAACGAAACAGGCGAATTTGCCATTGTGGATCCCGGCAAGCCCCTGCGGGCGCTCGCCTTTAAGATCATGGACGATCGCTTTGGGGCACTGACCTTCACGCGGATTTATTCCGGTACCTTGGCCAAGGGCGATACCATCCTCAACACTTACACGGGCAAGACAGAGCGGGTCAGCCGCTTAGTCGAAATGCACGCCAATTCTCGCGAAGAGATTGATTCGGCGCAGGCGGGCGACATTGTAGCAATCGTCGGCATGAAGAACGTGCGAACTGGTCATACACTCTGCGATCCCAAGCATCCGGCAACGCTAGAACCGATGGTATTCCCAGAACCCGTGATTTCGATCTCGGTGAAACCAAAGGTGAAAGGCGGGGAAGAGAAAATGGGCGCGGCGCTGACCAAAATGGTACAGGAAGACCCCTCGTTCCACATGGTGACCGATGAGGAAAGCGGCGAAACCATCCTCAAGGGGATGGGTGAGCTGCACTTAGACATCAAGGTAGACATTCTCAAGCGCACCCACGGCGTAGAAGTAGAAGTTGGCGAACCCCAAGTGGCCTACCGCGAGTCGATTACCAAGCGGCTCGAAGACGGCTACGTCCACAAGAAACAGTCGGGTGGTTCGGGGCAATATGCCAAGATTGGCTATGTGCTAGAACCCGGTGAACCGGGCACTGGCTTTGTGTTTGAGTCGAAGGTAACGGGTGGCAGCGTGCCGCGCGAGTATTGGCCGGCAGTAGAAAAAGGCTTTGAAAGCTGCATTGATAAAGGTGTGTTGGCAGGATTCCCCTGCTTAGACCTCAAGTTTACGCTGCTAGAAGGCGGCTTCCACCCGGTTGACTCGTCAGCCATGGCGTTTGAAATTGCTGCCAAGGCCGCCTATCGACAGAGTATTCCCAAAGCTGGCCCACAGCTACTGGAGCCAATTATGATGGTGGATGTGTTCACCCCCGATAGCTATATGGGAGATGTGATCGGCGACCTTAACCGTCGCCGGGGCATGATGAAATCTCAAGAAACAGGCCCGACCGGGGCACGGATCAAGGCAGATGTGCCGTTGAGTGAAATGTTTGGCTACATTGGCGACCTGCGCACCATGACCTCTGGTCGGGGCCAGTTCTCTATGTCGTTTTCCCATTATTCACCTTGCCCTAGCAACATTGCTGAAGAGGTGATTAAGGACGCTAAAGAGCGTCAGGCGGCTTCATAACACGTTGCGTCTGAGTCATCTGATTGGTTAACTTAGTGGTTTAGATCATGGCTGAGGTGCAAATACCTCAGCCATGACTTGATCGCATTAGCCCTGTCGATATGCTGTGGCAGTCTGCCCCTAACCGTTTGCGCCCCTACCCGTTTGCTATGAAGTTGTCTCTGCCCACAGAAGTGATTTTGAGCCATTTGTGTTCTACGCTGGGTCATTTGCATCTAGACTGGAATCCGCAGCCCGGTGCATGCCTAGAGTGGGAGGGGCAGACTTACTTGGTTCTAGAACGTAAGCATTGCTATTCTCTACGCTCAGGTCGCTACCAGTTACACAAAATTGCGCTCTATGTCCAAGCGTTTGATGCTCCGACAGAGGGTAGTTTAGTAGGCGATCGCTGGATGATTGGAGACACAACCTGCCTATACAACGCTCGTTCTGAATTGTTACGTTGTGCGATTAACCCCAATGGCCCTTGCGATCGCTGCACGCATTACCAAGCCATTAGATCACAGACTAATTGACTCGTTCAAAGCGCGTTTAAGCTATCAGCAAATCAGCGATCCCCGTTGCAGGATGGTTCATTTGTTGTTATTGTCTTTGTTTGGCTCAGGAGGAATGTTAATTTTTCCTTAAGAGTTTGCCACGCTTTTACGTTTAACGGGTCATGAGACAACGTATTCCCAAACGCTACACAATTCTAATCGCCTGCACGGGCAGAGCACCGATCACACTCACGGTTCAGCCGCTGTTAGTGTTGGCTTTAGCCGCGATCGCCGCCTCAGTTCCCATTACCTGGGTCGGTAAAGTTGTTTACTCCTATGCCCACAAAAACAGCGTACTCACTGAAACTAACGATGAGCTGACCGAACAAGCTCAAGATATTTTGCAGCAGGTTGAAGTTTTAGAGACCAAAATTGACGATCTGCAAGAGCGTGCCGGAATTTCTGGCCAATCATCTAATCAGTCAACCCGTCCATCGTCTGACCAATCGTCCACGAAGATGCAGCCTATAGCGCGTTCCCAAGGTGGGATTGGCACGCCCGCTGATGCAGAAACTCTTTTAACCGCTGCAAAATCTCAGCTCCCCAGCTTGTTTCAAGACTTGCAGCTAGACGTGCAGCCCGCTCTGGAAAAAACGTTAGACCGAGAACAGGCACGCCCCCAGGGAATTCCAGTTAAGGTGCGAGGCACCGAAATCTCGTCTGAGTTTGGACTGCGCCCTAATCCGTTTGGTGGGGGCTACGAGATGCACGCAGGGCTAGACTTTACGGCTGCCTATGGCTCTCCAGTTTATGGAACAGCCCCCGGCACTGTAGTAAAAGCCGGGTGGTCGGCAGGTGGCTACGGCAATCACGTAGTTGTGGAACATGGCTATGGTTATCGGACGCTGTATGCCCATATGTCTGCCTTGAAGGCAACCGTTGGCAAGAAAGTAGAGCGTAATGCTATTTTGGGATATTTGGGTAATACAGGCCGCTCCAGCGGCCCCCATCTGCATTACAGCGTCTATCACAACGACGAAGCAGTAGACCCAAAAAACTACTTAGAGTAGAATTTGGTTGCTAGCTATTGGGTTCTGTATCTACTGACTGAAGGTTGATTTTGTGATGACCGAACTCATTTTGGGGACAATGTAATGCTTTTTGCACGTAAGCAGACCACTTCTTCGTTGACGTACTTGGGCGAAAAATGTGAGGTGCAGGGTGATATCCATTTAGAGGGCAGCCTACGTGTAGATGGGATTGTTCATGGAGCGGTTCATGTGCAGGGAGATATGGAAGTTTCTCACACAGGATTGGTAGAAGGGCCTGAAATTCGCGCCCGCAATCTGGTGATTCATGGTGTGGTCAAAGCTCACATCGTCGTAGAAGGCAAGCTGTCAGTCAGCCGTACTGCCCGTCTAGAAGGCGATGCTACGGCGGGTGCAATTGATATTGAAGGGGGCGCTTTCTACAGCGGCCACATGACAACATCTGATACTAAGTCGCTGCCAGGAACGGGGCGCATGCCAGAACTGATTGGCCGGGAACCCCAGTAGGGGACGCAGGAATCACTCGGGCGATCTGCTGGAGTTGTGGAAGCGGCGATCGCGTTTTGCCAAGCCATAGAACTGAATAGACCTTACAAGAAATTCAGTGGGTTGACTGGATCACCATTTTTCCGCACTTCAAAATGCAGATGAGGCCCGGTCGAAAAGCCCGTTGAACCAACCGCCGCGATCGGCTGTCCTCGCTGCACCCGTTGCCCTTCGGAAACATAGACTCGGCTGGTATGACCGTATAGTGTGGTGGTGCTATCGCCATGGTCAATAATGATGGCTCTGCCATAGCCGCCATACCAGCCCGCAAAAATTACTACCCCGTCATCGGCAGCACGAATCGTGCTGCCATAGGGCGCGCCAAAATCGATTCCGGCATGGAAGCGGCGAGTGCGCAAAATTGGATGCTGGCGATAGCCAAAGCTACTGGTGAGGGGGCCATCGCTGGGTAAGCTCATCACCCCCGTACCCCGAATGACAACGCGATTGCGACCGTCACTCAGACGCTGCCGAATCAGGTTGGCAATATTGCCAGAATCGCGAGCCAGCTGATCTTCAGCTTCTTCTAGTGCCTGCTGGTCTTTTTGTAGACGACCGATTAGCGAGGCTTGAAAATTTGCCTGCTGCTCGTATTCCGTTTTATCGGCCAATAGCTCTTGAGTGAGTAGCGCAATATTGTTTTTTTGGCGCTCTACAGTCCGGCGACGGCGATTTAGCTCAGCGGCCTGCTGTTTCAGCCGTTCCATAAAATCGTGATCGCTTCGGTAAACCCGGCGTAGCTGATAGCGGCGATCGATAAAATCATTTAAATCTTGGCTTTGCAGCAACACCGCAAACCCTCGACTGCCCTGCTGCCGCTGCAAAAACCGCAGTCGGGCTACAGTCGAAAATTGCTGAGCTTGATAGGCTTTTTCAAACTTGACGAGGTCTTTCTGTAGCGCCGTCAGGCTAGTATTGGCGTCCTTCAGCTTCGCTTCATTTTGCTTAATTTGGGTAGCCGTGTTGGTGATCAGATCTTGCAGCCCATCCAAACGGTTTTTCGCAGAATCTTCTAGGCCATCGAGGCGATCGCGCTGTTGATTTAGGGTTGACCGCTGCCGTTCAAGCTGCTGCCGCTGCTGCCGTAGGGCATCAATTGAGGCAGGCGGCGACGCTTGTGCCACCTGCACCACCTGCGCCACAGTACCCGACATTGCCCATCCCTTACCCGGCAACAGCACGGCAACGCCAGCCAGCAGTAGCCCGATTAGCGCCAATAATAGGGTGCGTGAAGGCGATCGCGTCAGCGTTATATCGTATCGTCCGAGTCTGGTCATACCCTCCATTAGCCATGCCCTAAAGAAATTAGAGCAACGACGCCAAACATTATAAGCACGGCTCCCGAAACCCGATTCAGCCATTGCAGCAGATTCAGCTTGAACGCAGATCTCAATACATTAACGACACTGCTCAGCAGCAACCACCATAGAGCAGACCCCACAAACACCCCCAGCACTAGCGTCATCGCGGCTAGGTGAACTGCTGGCGAAGACGCCCCCGTGCTAGCCAACCCCAACCCAGCAAATACGGCGGCAAACGACATAATCGTGGCCGGATTCGTCATCGTTAACACGACTGTTGAAAGGTAGGCACCCGCCAGTCCTTGAGCATTGGCTAAACCCATTAGCTCGGCTGGTTTTGTCGCTGGTTTTGCTAAAAACGTCTGCACCCCTAAGTAGATTAGAAAAATCCCACCGACTAACCGAAACCAAAACGACTGACCCACTAGAATACCAGAAATTGCCGTTAACCCATAGGCCGCGATCGCGCCATAGACCGCATCAGCTGTTGCCGCCCCCAGCCCCGACAGCAACCCTGCTAGCAGCCCCAACGTCAACGTCCGCCGAATACACAACACCCCAATCGGCCCTACCGGAGCGGCGATCGAAAACCCGACCAATAGCCCCCGACCAAACAGCCCAATATCCATACGCACCTTTTATTATTTATTTATCTCCCGTCATGATGATGACACCTGGTTCTGCGGGCAGCCAAGGAACAAATGTAACCGGGAATGGTCAACTTTCTAGGAGGCGTTTCGTCTCCTGCCTAGAGGGTTGGGGGGCTAACCCTCTGGGTAATTCAACGTTACGGGGATGCCAAAGGAGCTGCTGGCAATTATTTTTAGCTATCAAATATTGCACAGCGACTAAGATAACGGGGCAGCTCGCTACAATGAAGGCTAGTGAATGTTTGTAGCCTCTGGCGATCGCCCATGACTTCTTCTAAGATTTCTTTACTCGGCCTCAAGTCCCAGCATTTTCGGCATCCCCTCGATTTGCAGGCCACTCAAGCCTTGCAGCAACTGCCTGGGATGGATGTGCTAGTGCGTAGCTTAGTTGGACCTGTGGCAGAACAGTTCTTTCAGCTAGAAAATCTGGCATCCGGCATTTTGGTCAGTGAGCGACAGTTGCCCGACTTGCATAAGCTATTGCTGGAAGCCTCTCAGGTGCTGGATTTGGAGCCGCCACAGCTATATGTGCGCCAAAACCCGGTGCCCAATGCCTACACCTTCGCCATGCGCGGCAAGCAGCCGTTTGTGGTGCTGCATACGTCGCTGATTGATTTACTCACCCCCGATGAAATTCAGGCGGTGATTGCCCATGAATTGGGGCATTTAAAATGTGAGCACAGCGTTTATTTAACGCTGGCCAACATTGTAGTGCTGGCCGCCGGACAGTTTGGCGTTCCGGGTGGCATGGTGGCTCAAAGCTTGCAGGAGCGGATGTTGGAATGGGTGCGCTGTGCTGAGTTTACCTGCGATCGCGCTGCCCTGCTGGTAGCTCAAGATCCGCGAGTTGTCGCGTCGGTGCTGATGAAGCTGACGGGCGGTTCTCCTTTGCTAGCGGCTCAACTTAACCTGGATGCATTTCTAGAACAGGCGCGATCGTATGACGAGCTGAGCTTGAGCGAAATCGGGCAGCTGTTGCGGCAAGCCCAAACCGCTCAACGCACCCACCCGGTTCCGGTGCTGCGCGCCCGAGAAATTGATCGATGGGCAGCCACTCAAGATTATCAAGCACTTTTACAGCAGCGCCCAATGCTATATAATAAGGAAACGAAATCCAAGGGCGGATGGCGGAATTGGTAGACGCACCACACTCAAAATGTGGCGCCGAAAGGCTTAAGAGTTCGAGTCTCTTCCCGCCCATGCATGGTTGATTGACCGACTTTGAACATATTCGGTAGTAAGCTGGGCAACGCAAAAAAAATGTGTTGCCCAATTTGTTTGAATGATGCTTTTTTGATCACGATCAAGGGTAGACATCCGGAATCGGTCGATGGCGACTGGTTGATTAATATATAGAAGCTAGATCAGCTAAGAGGCAGATCAGCTAAAAGGTAGATCAGCAGAGGAAGAAACCTGTGGCACAACAATTGAAACGGTGGGAGTCACCTCGTCGAGAGGGGCGCAACTCTAAGGGCAAAGGTGGTAGCGCCAGACAGCGGCAGCTGCGAAAGCAGTTCAAAACCCTGAGTCAGAAGCTAAAGCAGGGCGATCGCGCCAACAACCAAGACAACAGCCGCGCCGACAGCCGCTACAGCAAAAAGGGGAGGGAACACAAGTTCTCTCCCCTTGCGGTTTTAGGATACGGCTTAGGGGCTACCGAGCTGAATTGGGCTAAACCGAGTTGCCTGATTGCTCCTCGTCTGGCCGGACGACCCGCAGAGTGGGCAGGCGATCGCCTCGAAACAGCTCTTCGCTGCTCTGCCCCACCGCAACCATCGTGTTCGCTAGGGTTCGCGCCACCACCACCCCCGCCAAGAAGGGCACCGTTACCAGCCCCAGTAAAATTTCTTCCGGCTTCACGGTTGACTCATGTTTAGAATTAGACATCGGCCTCACCTGGGTTTAAGGAACTGGAAAAGCAGAAGCATTGTGCAGCGTCAATCTTTGGGACAATGCAAATCTAGATCTGTATACAGCGCATAACTATGGTGACATACTCCCGACGCTGAGCTACGCTACAGCGCGGGCTTCTCTCTTCACAGGCTCGGTATCCCGGTCGCCTCGGAGAGCTTGGACGGGATGACCCACCGCCCTTTGTTTTATATTGATTGCTGCGTTATGGTCACGATCCAGTTCGCAGCCGCAATGAGGGCAACTATGCCATCTGTCAGCCAGCGTCTTTGGAACCTTAACCCCACAGCTTGAACAGTCCTGAGTCGTGCCGTTTGGGTTCACAGCGATTGTCTGTAGTCCAGCATTTGCAGCTTTGAGCGAGAGAATTAGCAGGAATTGACCCCACCCAGCATCGTTCACGGATTTAGACATGCGAGTTTTCGCTAGTCCTTTGATATTGAGCGCTTCATGCCCAATATTCTTTCCTTTGTTGATCAGCTTTTTAGCTGTCTTGTAGTGAAAGTCTTTGCGCTGACTGGCGACTTTGAGGTGCAACCTAGCGACGCGCTTAACCGCTTTTCTGCGACGGTTAGACTCCTTCTTTTTGCCAGAGAGGGAACGTTGCGCCCGCTTCAAACGCTTCTGCGCTTTGCGATAGAACTGAGGGATTGCCACCTCCGCGCCTGCATCGTCCACCAGGAACGCTTTCAATCCCAGATCAATCCCGATGGTGTTATCCATCGTGGGCAGATCTGGAGAAAGCACGGGAACCGAACTATCCTCAAGACTCAGAATCACGTACCAGCCATCTGCTTTTTGAATAATGGTCGCCGTTTTGATTTTGAAGCCTGAAGGAATCGGACGGTGGACAATCAGCTTTACCTTACCGAAACTAGGCAGGGTGATGAACTTACCGTTAATGCAATCCTGCTTGACCTGCGGGAATGTGAATGAGTGATATCGCCCCATTCCCTTGAATCTAGGTCTACCTGATTTTTTGCCATTAGAATCGCCTGACAGAAACCTATCAAACGCCTTCTTCACCCGCTCTATGCAGTTTTGAAGCACTTGAGAATGAATCTGTTGGTATTCAGGAAACAACGTTTTGGAGATCACCAAGCCGCGTTTCTGGGAAAAGAAATCAGGATTATCTTTCAGCTCCGGGAGATGACAGATTAACGGACAGGCATTCACATCACAACGATTTTGCTCCCACCAATCGAACCGCTCACCCAGCCGATGGTTGTACTGACGACGCAACAGATTTAACCATTCGCTCATAGTGGCGACTTGGCTAGGTGTTGGACGTAAGCGGTACTGATAGGCGGTTCTCATGCTACTATTGTAGCACGCAGCTATACAGAGTAAGCCCATGATTCAAGTTAATTTTCGTGTAACTGAACAGGAGTTTGAACACTTGAAAAAGTATTGTGAGAGCAAGAAAAGGCAGCGCAGTGAAGTCCTTCGTGAGTTGATCAGGAGATTGTCAATCTCCGGGGTATTGAACCCCATCGATTGACGCGCCTCTCATCCCGACGCTCACCTGGGTACAGGTAGAACGCGGGGCTTCCCATCTAGAAGCTAAAAATAAACTACCAACCGTTAGCAGTGCATGGCAAAATTAAATCCTTGGATATCGAGAGATGGTCAGGGTGCTTGCACTTTACTATTTAATTTCGTGTTGGCTTTGGCTTGAATCAACCAGTCATCATCAGGGGTAACTTGCTCGTAGCCGCTGGTATCGCCAAATTTTTCTAATGCCATTAACGTGGCATATTTCAGATCCCAGATCTTAGTAGCCAGACAGGTTTTGAGTTCTGGAACGGCGCGCGAATCACCAAGTTCTGCTAGGGCGATCGCCGCTGCGGCGCGTGATTTCTGAAACTGGGGCTGCCTGTTATGCAACGCTTCGATCAACAACTCGTAGGCTGGAGCGTGTTTGAGCCAGCCAAATAGTTTCATCACATGAAAATGAGCGCCATAGTCATTGTTGGCTTCTTCGGTGTAGGTCGCAAACAAGGCGGCAGGGGCGGCGGCAGGATACTGTTCTAGAATCGTTTGGGTGGCTAAATAGCAGCGCCCAAAGTCTGTTTCATATAATTCTCGGATCAGAAACGGCAGGCTGGGCGGTTGATCGTAGGCATGGACTAGATCCAAATCGTGAGGATGATCGCGGAGAGATTGCTCTAGATAGGGTTGAATCGCGGCAAATGTAATGGCTCCAGCCGCCAGTCCGGCCTCTGCTAGCAGGCGAATTCCGCGCAGACGAAACACCAGCGAGACGGGACATTTGGCAATGTTGGGAATGGCATCGTAGTAGCGGGCGTCAATTAGATCTTGAATAGACAATCGCCGCGCTAGCACGTTGGTATGCTGCAGCATTCCCAAGACCTGTTCCATCTGGGAATAGTCTTGGGTAAATCGGCAAACGGATGTAATCGCAGCACTAGCTGTTGGTAAATCAGCGCTATTGGTAAACCGCCGAATGCGATCTAACGCAGGTTCGTAGTTTAACTTGGTTAACGTGTGGATAATCACCCGATAGGTTTGCCCTGACTTGTCGAGCAACTGAGCTATCGCTTCGAGAATAATGGCATCTTGGGTGCCAATTTCCCCGATCGCCCAAACCGCATTTTCAACCATGTAGCAGTCTTCATCGCTCAAACAGGTATGGATTACTGGCAGCGCCTGCACGGCTTGCAATCGCCCCAGAGTTTCTACCGATTTGCGTCGGACAATCCGGTTTTCCATCACTGGATCGGCTTGCTGCACGGCACGAATCAGCGCGTCGATCGATCGCTGTGTTGAGAAGTTGATCAAATGGGAGGCTGCTATGTAGCGTGAATCGTCCTCGCTGATCTGGTCTTGAGGCGTATCTAACAGGGCGATCGCCTGATCTTCTGTTAGATTAAAAAAATTAAAAAAGCGCTTATCCATAATCGATTGATCTAGGGGCAGGATTGATAAATCCAAAAACAAACCTGGAGATTCTTCGCCATCACTTAACCTTAACAGGCAAAGTAAGTACCAAGAACCTCCAGGCTTACAGGGGAAGAAATTACCCTGTTATACAGTCACAACTCTGTCAATTGACTAGGACAGAGAGTTGATTGCATAGTCAAGCAATGCATTGTACTCAGTCAATGCTTGAGCAGACATGTCACGAGGTGTGCAACCACGGTTGCGAGCAAAGCTCAATGCTTCAACGTAAGGAGCAGTAGGTAGGCTCAAAGCACGGTACACTTCACGCTGACCTGCAATCCCCCACTCATCAAGGGGACCTGTGCCGCCCACGATCAAGCTGTATTGGATCAAGCGCATGTAGTGCTTGATGTCGCGAGCGCACTTAGCCTTGAAGGTGTCAGTGGAGTTTGCTTCACTAGCATTGTTGAGGTAAGGGTACTTCTTGATGCAAGCGTTGTAGGCTTCGCTAGCGACTGCATCAAGGTTGCTGCCGAGCTTCTCAGCCGCTTCCAAACGAGCAGCAGCCCGTTGGATAGAACCTTGCACTGATTCCAAATCAGAAGTGGTAGGGAAACGGCCTGCTGCATCAGCAGAGGCGATCACTGTGGTAACGACGGATTTCATGTTTTAAATCTCCAAAGTGGATTTTGTACAGTGAGCTTAGTTTCAATTTTCCTGAGCGAATTGCGCTGGGCAATTGACTAGCTCAGAGCCGAAATCACGCGGTCAAAATAGCTGGATGCTTCAGCAACCAAGCTAGCGCAACGATCTTCGGTGACAGTGGAACCCATTTTGCGCAATTTGGCACCTGCAAAAGACTCGCTGGGCTGGTCTTTGATGTGAGCAGCAGCTTGAGCCTTCATGATTTGAACGGCACGCACGGTGGAGGTGGTGGGCACGCCCAGAGCAGCGTAGGTTTCTTTCAAGCCATTCAAGCAACGATCATCCAATACGGATGCGTCGCCAGCCAACAAAGCGTAGGTAACATAGCGCAGAATGATTTCAGCATCCCGCAGGCAAGCCGCCATGCGACGGTTGGGGTAGCAGTTACCGCCCGCTTGGATCAAACCTTGATTTTCGCAAATCATCCCGGCAACAGCATCAGAAACCATACAGCTAGCATTGCTGGCGATCGCATTTACAGCATCCAATCGACGGTTACCGCTCGAAACAAATGCCTTGAGGGCACCGATGTCAGTCACGGTAGAAGTGCTGGCATCGGCTGCAACTACAGCTCTAGAAAAAGCGTCAAGCATTTCGCTCTCCTTAAAATAAGTAATCTGTAAAATCTTTTGGTCTGTTGGTTGAACCAGACAATACAGAACATAAAAGATGACAGCGGCCTTCGTCTCAGTTATGAGAAACAAAGCAATAATCTGTAACATCCCCAACAAAAGCCCTAGTCTGCACATACGGACTAGGGCTAAAAGAGAGAATGTATTGATAACTAAAAACTAAGAAGGAGCTGCTTGGGAGCCTGATTGTTGCGCGTCGCATCCGATTCTTCTTCAGCTTCACTAATTCTGCTTGAGAAGGTGTTTGAGTATGTTGTCTTTGACCATGAGTTGGCGCATCACTTCCAGCAAGATTTTCTGAGATTCGTCTGGGCTTAATCCTTTAACCTGCTTTTCATAAAGCTTGAGGTTAAATTTTTGCTCTAGGCTCAACTCCATTGGGATATCCATACTCTGACTTCTCCGGGATTACAACATCAATTTTGCCGACCTCTTTGCAATAAGGTTAACAAAGATTACATCTACTTGACAAGTGGTACGTTTTAAACGTTTTCGAATGAACCCAGGCTGTCTTCCTGGCTGAGGGGGCAAATTGGGTCATGGCGCAGAACCCCGATGGCCGGAATAGCCCGATACCATGACCCGATATTGTGAAATGTAACGTTACCCAACTGTCAGCTCCTCCATCCAGCGATTGAGATTGGAGTAACAGTAGAGGTATCTCGGCTTGGAGTTAATTTCAACAAATTCGCAATTGCTGCTGCATCCTGCAAGCTCAGACCAGCAGTTGGGGGTGAATCAGCTCATATCCTGCCGCTTTGAGCTTCCCGTTAGAGACTTGTATACTTTTACGCTGAATGCTCAACTTGGAAGAGTCCCAATTCACAGGTGGCAAGTTGTAGTGAGAGCAAACAAGCTTGACTTGTTCTTTGACTGTCAGCTGACTGTCGTCAACCAGGTTGTAAATCCCCCCAAGTTCATTCAACCGAATGAAGTCGATCGCTCCGATGATGTCATCACGATGAACCCAATTGATAAAGCGATCGCCCTTACCCGGTATCGTCATCCCAGCCAAACCGCCAAACATGTTGACTAACTCTCGATCAGGGCCATAAATTCCCCCCAGTCTCAAAACACAGACCTTCTGGTGCTCGTTGGCGGCCTGTAAGATTATTTGTTCGGACTCACAAAGGATCTGGCTTTTGCGCTCCAAGGGGCTAACTGAGGAGGTCTCATCAACCCACTCTCCCTGTCGATCGCCATAGACAGAACAGCTGCTCAAATATACGATTTGCGTCAAGGTAGGAGTTTGCTTCAGAACCTCGGCCAAATTCCTGGCGGTGGTGAGGTAAGTCGCCTCATAAGTCGCTGCTGCCGCTTCCTGAAAGCCTGTGGGGGCAACACTGACTACCAAGGTATCTTGACCTTGGAGTAGAGACTGGACAGCCCTAAGATCATCCCCCTTCATCAAAACTACTTTGGAGATGGCAGCAGAAAGTGAACCGACTCGTTCCTGGCTCGTCGTCGTGCCAGTAATCCAGTGCCCCCGATCTTGCCAATAGTCGGCCAATGCGCTCCCCACATAGCCGCAGCCCAGAATAGCGATATTCTCGAAGATTGGACGGCGCTGAGCCTGCTGACTCATTAGCTGCCGGAGATGAGCCATGTTTAGCTCAGGACTATTTTGATCTGTGGAGTTGGACATTTTAGTAAGAGGTAAGAGGCTCTAGTGTTAACTTTTGCAACGATTCATTAACATTCTAGTGTTCCTCATATAGCTAGGCACAGGTCGGATAACCGTCAGCTCTGCAAAGCCTCTCTCAAGAATGGTCTGGGTGACCAGAAAATGATTCGTCAAAATTTTGGTTTACGCCTGGTAAACAAATGTAAGCAAAAGTAACAAAGAATGTAACAACAGCTAGAGGCGCAACAAAGTTGGAATGGATTGCGGGAGTGGAGGTGTAGCGCCTCCTTAATATTTTGTAACTAGCTATACGAAGACTCGCTTTAAGATTGCACAAATTTTGCACATTAAGCTTGCTTTAATCAAAATCAAGTTCAAAAAAGCGCAGAAATCTATCGATTCTTAACTGAATTAAGGTTCGCATTTCTAAAAATTCATGGCACACCATTGAATTGGTTTAGCGGTCTAAATTAAATCGTTTTAAGCGGTATAAAACCCTTTAAAACGCCCTCGAACCTAATTTTGGGTTTTGAGGTGTCCCTCGAATAAATTTGGATAGACTACACCATGAATTTTGGAAGGCTGTCTTGAATATTTGCAGTATTGATTGACCAACCGCTGGTTGATTGAAATCAGGCAATCCTAACGGAGGCCAAGCTCTCCTTCTGTTGCGAGTTTACAGTTCTCGCTCAAAAGCGATGGCTGGTTCATTCAACAAAATGGGGCAATCCTTCAATTACAAAAGATATTCTGTAAAGCAGTCATGGCTTTGAGAATCGTGTGTGCTCACTATCAAAATTACTAGGAGATGCTGGAATGCTCGACGCTTTTACAAAAGTAGTCTCTCAAGCAGATACCCGTGGTTCTTACGTTAGCGATTCCGAAATCGATGCGTTGAAAGCAATGGTAGATGCTGGCACCAAGCGCATGGATGTTGTTAACCGCATTACGAGCAACGGATCTATGATTGTTGCCAACGCCGCTCGGGCGTTGTTTGCAGAACAACCTCAGTTGATTCAACCCGGCGGCAACGCTTATACCAACCGTCGCATGGCAGCTTGCTTGCGTGACATGGAAATCATCTTGCGCTACGTCACCTATGCCGTGTTCACTGGCGATGCTAGTGTTCTCAACGATCGCTGCCTCAATGGTCTACGTGAAACTTACCTGGCACTGGGCGTTCCCGGTGGTTCTGTAGCAGCTGGTGTTCAGAAAATGAAAGAAGCCGCGATCGCGATCGCCAACGACCCCAGCGGTGTTACCCGTGGCGACTGTAGCTCTTTGATGTCTGAAGTGGGAAGCTACTTTGATCAAGCTGCCGCAGCAGTGGGCTAAGGTTTGACTCGCTTTGACTTGCTTTTTTTGTTCTCAATTTCTGTCCTCTAGATTTGTACACGTGTAGGGAGAATAACTCGCATGAAAACCCCTTTAACAGAAGCCGTCGCCACCGCCGATTCCCAAGGACGGTTTCTTAGCTCCACCGAAATGCAGGTCGCTTTTGGTCGCTTCCGTCAAGCAGTAGCTAGCCTGGATGCAGCAAAAGCATTGAGCAGCAAAGCTCAAAGCTTGGCCGATGGAGCTGCGAATGCAGTGTATCAGAAGTTTCCATATACCACCCAAATGCAGGGAAACAACTTTGCTTCTACCCCTCAAGGGAAGGCAAAGTGCGCGCGAGACATCGGTTACTACATTCGCATGGTCACCTACTGCCTAGTCGCCGGGGGCACAGGTCCTTTAGATGACTACTTGATTGGTGGCTTGGCTGAAATCAACCGCACCTTTGACCTGTCCCCTAGCTGGTACGTGGAGGCACTCAAGCACATCAAGTCTAGCCATGGCTTGAGCGGTGATGCAGCTGTCGAAGCTAATTCCTACATTGACTACGCTATCAATGCCCTAAGCTAGGGTTTTCTGTTGCCCAGAACCACAAAAGATTGTACATGCTAGAACTTCTGGCATAGGCAGTTTCTTGAGGTTCTGGGCATGATTTTTCTCAATTGAAATTAAGGAGAAGTCATGACTAGTTCGACAGCCAGACAGCTCGGGATTGAGCCATTTGTGGGAACCGCTCCGACAGAACTGCGGACAAATTGGACAGAGGCAGATGTGCAGTCCGTCATTCATGCTGCCTATCGGCAGGTGTTTGGCAATGATCACTTGATGCAAAGCGAACGCTTGACCAGCGCCGAATCACTGCTGCGTCAGGGTGATATTACGGTGCGAGACTTTGTCAGAATCTTGGCACAATCAGAGCTATACCGACAGAAGTTTTTTTACTCGACGCCGCAAGTTCGCCTGATTGAGTTGAATTACAAACATCTGTTGGGTCGTGCGCCCTACGATGAATCGGAAATCGCCTATCATGTCGATCTCTACGTTCAACAAGGGTACGAGGCAGAAATCAATTCCTATCTAGATTCGCTGGAATATCAAACCAATTTTGGAGAAGCGATTGTTCCCTATTACCGAGGCTTTGCCACGCAACAGGGGCAAAAAACAGTCGGCTTCAGCCGGATGTTTCAGGTCTATCGGGGATATGCCAATAGCGATCGCGCTCAAGGGAAAAACAAGTCTGCTTGGTTAACCCAAGATCTAGCCCGTAACCTAGCTACACCGATTCAAACGTCGTCGTTTGGTCGGGGCTTGATGGGTGCCGCAGGAGGCGATCGCGGACAGCTGTATCGAGTCCGTGTCATGCAATCGGGTCAGGGGCGGACACCCCAAATTCGACGCAGCATGGGGGAGTATCTCGTGACCTACGATCAGCTCTCACCCACGCTCCAACGGCTGAATCAACGCGGCAGCCGAGTCGTTAATATTTCTCCTGCCTAAACGATTAAGCCTGATCAATCGGCTGATCCAAAGCGTTCGCAGCGAGGGTGGGCAATGCTCACCCTCCTAAATTATCGATTGTACAAAGGAGATTTATTCGTGCCAATTACAACCGCAGCCTCTCGTTTAGGAACGACTGCTTTGAGTGAAGCCCGCCCAGTTGAACTGCGGGCAAACTGGACCACAGAAGAAGCCAAGATTGTAATTCGGGCCGTCTATCGGCAGGTATTGGGCAATGATTATTTGATGCAGTCGGAACGCTTGACTGGTTTGGAATCGCTGCTGATGAACGCTCAACTGACGGTGCGGGAATTTATCCGGGCGATCGCAAAATCGGAACTGTACAAAACAAAGTTCCTTTATCCGCATTTCCAAACGCGGGTGATTGAATTGAACTTTAAGCATCTGTTAGGACGTGCTACCTACGATGAATCTGAAGTAGTTGAGCATCTCGATCGATACCAAAATCAAGGCTTTGAAGCAGATATCGATTCCTATATCGACTCTGAAGAATATGACGCTAACTTTGGCGACAATATTGTGCCCTACTACCGCGACTTGGTGACGACAGGTGTGGGTCAGAGAACAGTTGGGTTCACCCGCATGTTCCGCTTGTACCGGGGATATGCCAATAGCGATCGCGCTCAATTGGCAGGTTCCAGTTCGCGTCTCGCCTCAGACCTAGCGAGAAACAGCGCTTCGGCGATCGTGGGGCCATCGGGTGGCAGTAAAGGCTGGGCATACCAAGCCTCCAAGCTGGGCACTGCTCCTAGTCGTACCTTTGGCAGATCGTCCCAGGGTTCTACCTCTCGCCTTTATCGGATTGAGGTCGCCGGCATCAGCCTTCCCCGCTATCCCAAAGTTCGTCGCAGCAACAAAGAGTTCATCGTTCCCTACGAGCAGCTATCCAATACGCTCCAGCAAATCAATCAGCTGGGCGGCAAGGTCGCTAGCATCACCCTCGCGCAATAGGAGAAAGCAGCATGTTAGGACAGTCCGCTTTAGACGGTCAAGTTTTTATCTACGAAGTAGAAGGATTACGGCAGAACGAGCAAACGGCAACCCAGAGCTATCCGGTTCGCAATAGCAGCACCGTGTTAATTCAGGTGCCCTACAGCCGCATGAATAATGAAATGCGCCGCATTACTCGTTTGGGCGGCAAAATTGTGAACATTCGTCCCCTAACTGCCCAGGAGTAAGGCATATCTGGGACATTGCCTTTGTATTGATCGGGTGTAGAAAATTATGCGATGTGCCACTTTCCCGAACCGCCCACTCTACTAGGGGATGAGGGGAAATCTTAGCTGCACATGGCGTAAAATTTGTGTTTTTCTACACCCAATTCTGATTCAAGAGCAGTGGCCTACTGACGATAAGCATCCTCTTAGGTTCGCAACGCACCTGACTCAGATCCGCAACATTTCTTTATCTGCTACTTTCAGGTTTATTTGCTAATTCGCGCCATTCAATACAGTCTTCCCGGCTACAGTTAGAAGATTGAGGCAGAGTCGGGGTTCTAAATGTGAAACTGACCATCGTTTCGGGCATCGGCTCACCTCTGTTGAGTCTCAGCCTCAGTTCAAGCCGTTACAATCGTCATATTTTGTAATGAATAACGATCAAACGTCATAGTATAAACAGAGGTGACGGAAAATGTACAACCCCAGAGATGCAGTCCGCCCAAGCATCTAGATGAGTTAAGTTTTCTGATTTTTTAAGAAATGTAAATTTTCCCAAGCTTCCTGCCGGAAGATCAGGAAACATTTCGTCGGTTTCCATTCCCTGATTTAGCCTGTCTCACTCTGCCCACGCAGATTGATGTTTGAGCTTAACTCAGGCTGGTTGCGACCTGAGCCATATTCGACTAAACCCATTAGGAGATTGAAGTTTATGTTCGACGCATTTGCAAAAGTGGTTTCCCAGGCTGACGCACGAGGCGACTATCTCAGCTCTTCTCAACTGGATGCTCTCAGCGCCATGGTTGCAGACGGCAACAAGCGCATGGACACCGTTAACCGCATTACCAGCAATTCTTCGGCCATCGTAGCGAATGCAGCTCGTGCCCTGTTTGCCGAACAGCCCAGTCTGATCGCACCCGGTGGCAACGCTTACACCAGCCGTCGTATGGCTGCTTGCCTGCGCGACATGGAAATCATTCTGCGCTATGTCACCTATGCAATCTTTGCCGGTGACTCCAGCATCTTGGATGATCGCTGCTTGAACGGCTTGAAAGAAACCTACTTGGCTCTAGGCACTCCCGGCGCTTCTGTGGCAGTTGGCGTTCAGAAGATGAAGGATGCTGCTTTGGCGATCGCTGGCGACGCGAACGGCGTGACCAGAGGTGATTGTGCCAGCTTGATGAGTGAAGTCGGCAGCTACTTTGATAAGGCAGCCTCCGCAATTGCCTAGGCAATTACCTCTCGCATTCTGTTCGATTAGCGTCTGGTAGCCCCAGAGATCGCTATCACCTTCATCCGCAAAACAAGATTATTTTGGAGATCATGTAAGACAATGAAAACCCCTCTAACCGAAGCAGTCGCCTCCGCCGATTCCCAAGGACGCTTCCTCAGCTCCACCGAAATCCAAGTTGCCTTTGGTCGTTTTCGCCAAGCTGGCGCTGGTATTACCGCTGCCAAAGCGTTGAGCGAAAAGGCTTCTTCCTTGGCTTCTGGTGCCGCCAATGCTGTGTACAGCAAATTCCCTTACACCACCCAAATGCAAGGCCCCAACTACGCCGCTGATCAGCGTGGTAAGGACAAGTGCGTGCGTGACATCGGCTATTACATCCGCATGGTCACCTACTGCTTAGTGGTGGGTGGTACAGGTCCCATGGATGACTATCTAATCGGCGGCATCGCCGAAATCAACCGCACCTTTGACCTAGCTCCTAGCTGGTACATCGAAGCCCTGAAATACATCAAGGCTAACCACGGTTTGAGCGGCGACCCTGCTGTCGAAGCTAACTCCTACCTCGACTACGCCATCAACGCACTGAGCTAGTCTAGTTAAGCATGGATGTGCTCGCAGCGAGATGCAATTGCCGACTCTAGTTGGTTGTGGCTCCCCGCTGCGAGCATTATCTGTTTAAAGTTTTTATACTAGTAGTCTGAGGCGTAAATCTGCCTACCGTTCGTAGTGCAGGCTTCCAGCCTGCGCGGGCAAGATGCCCGCCCTACGGTAGCTAAACTTGCGCCGTCTTCTACTAGGATGACGGCACTATCGGCGTCTGCCTCACCTCTTGCGGCTAAATGACCATGGATAATGAATCTGATATCCGGAGCGACAGCTCACTCACTGTAGACCAGGCGATCGCCAACCTTCAGGGCGAAGATCTGGGACTGCGGGTGTATGCGGCCTGGTGGCTAGGACGGTTTCGGGTCGATGCCCCAGAAGCCGTTGATATCTTAATGGCCGCGCTGGAAGATGAAGACGATCGCACGCATGCGGGCGGCTATCCGCTGCGGCGCAATGCGGCACGGGCATTGGGCAAGCTAGGCGACTATCGAGCTGTCCCAGCCCTGATGCGCGCCTTGGAATGCTCTGACTTCTACGTCCGGGAAGCCGCCGCCCAGTCTTTGGAAATGTTAGCAGACGGATCTTGTATTGCTAGGTTACGCGAGTTACTCAACAACCAGATTCCCGGCACCCTACCTGCACGGGAACCCCCTCAGCTGACTCAGCCCTTTGATGCCATCCTAGAGGCATTGGGCACCCTGGGTGCAGTCGATGCTATTGCCGACATTCTGCCGTTTTTAGAGCACGAAGTCCCTCGGATTCAGTATGCCGCCGCTCGGTGCATGTACCAACTGACGCCGAATCCCCAGGTTGCCAATCAGTATGGCGATCGCCTGGTGCACGCGTTAGCGAACGATGACCTGCAACTGCGACGAGCTGTGCTGGCCGATTTGGGCGCAATCGGATATCTCCCGGCTGCGGAGGCGATCGCCCAGACCCCGGCAGAAAATAGCCTGAAGCTAATTTCCTTGAAAGGCGTATTGGAAAAACAGCTGCTGCACACCACACCCCCCCATCTATCTGATGGAGCATTGAAAGTGATGGTGTTAATGGATGATTTGTTGTAGCAGAAAGAGCGAGAATGTAGAAGGTAGACCTTATTCGTCCCTCCTCCGCCATGGCTGACCACCTTTCTTCCCTGATTCGGGCTGTAGATACCGCTGATTCTTCGCCTCGTTTGCTAGAAGCCGTGCAAAATCTAGCAGCAGCTCATTTAGAAGGAGCCATTCCTACGCTAATCGGGGCTCTTAGCTACAACAATCCAGGGGCAGCCGTTGCCGCAGTCGATGGGCTAATCCAATTGGGAGAACCAGCTGTCCCGGCTTTGGTGGAACTGCTGGATCTACATAACTACACCGCTAGAGCCTGGGCAATCCGGGCCTTAGCTGGCATTGGCGATCCAAGAGGGCTAGTCACCTTGTTGGGAGTTGCCACGGCTGATTTTGCCATGAGCGTCCGGCGAGCCGCCGCTAGAGGTCTGGGAACCATGAAGTGGCACTGGTTTCCAGATCATCTTTTAGAAATTGCTCAGGGAGAAGCATTGGACGCTCTGCTGTTTGTGGCACAGCAGGATGAGGAGTGGGTAGTTCGCTACTCGTCGGTTGTGGGCTTAGAAGCGCTGGCCAATGCGATTAGTGCAGCCAATCCCGAATGGCGATCGCAAATCCAGGCTCAATTTGAGCACATGGCCAGCCACGACAGCAGTGGGGCTGTCCGGGCGCGGGTCTGGATGGCACAGCAACACCTCCAGTCGGAAACAGTCATTCAATCTGGAATTGAGCAGCTGCCATCGCCACTGTCTGCCACAGACTGGCAGATGATTTTAGAAAAGCTATACGAGCGCAAAGGGGAAGAGCGGCTGGTGTTGGCAGCAGGCGACCCACGCCTCTATCGCGATCTGGCCGGATCAATCGCTCAACAGCTCAATGGCGCTCAGTAGCTGCCATCGCAGCAGGCTGTGGGAATTGAGCTTTGTGCTGCCGCGATCTGTGAGGCCGCGATTTTATGGGGATGGTGTTTGAGTGGATGGCGTTGATGGGGATGGCGTTAGCAGCATGACCTGTTGACGTTGCAGCGATCGCACGCTTTCTAAGTCTCCACCCACCGCCTGCAAAATTTGAGCCACTGTTTTCTGTTCAGCTGCATTACCGTCACAGCGGCGCAAAAACTGCCACTCCGCCTCGTTCAAATTCACAATTTGATAGTCGTGATTAAAAAACTGTGGACTATCGCGCCAGCCTTGAATGCAGGGACTCGGTTCTGGAATGGCAGATTGCAGATCGCGATCTAACGCCCAATCTTGTTTAGGCAGCGGCGAGCGTCCCAAAAAGAATTCGTAATGAGTAATGGCCTGTGGATCGAGCAATTCAATTAACCGATAGCGCTGGCGATCGCTCAACTCGTTAGCTCGCTCAACTAGCTCCGGTGCTTTGCCAATTAGCCGCTCCAAATTCCACACTTGCGGATTGGAGAAACCCACAAATTCTAGACCCGATGCGTCAATTAATTCAAACACCGTATCGATGTTGTAATCAATCTCTTGCGGATGGACATACATGTCGGCGAAATAAGCATCGCGCTGATTTTCCCACGACCAGCGTTCCTGTTCCCGTTGGCGCAGGCGGTTATCTTCTGGCAAAGCCGCAAATAGCTGTCGCCCTACAGAAACACCATCCGTGTAGTCGCCCCGTTTCTCTCCCTGCAAGATGGCGATCGCCTCCTGCATCAGCTGAATTTCCCATCGACCCAACTCACCATAGACAAAGATGTGGAAGATGCCACCCGGTGCCAACTTTTTCGCCAATGCCTGAATGCCGCGAATTGGATCAGGTGTGTGGTGCAGCACGCCCACACAGTTAATTAAATCAAACTCTCCTGGCAACTGTTCGGCATCAAACAAGCTGAGATGATGAAACTCTACTCCCATAGCACCCGACTTCTGACACCGCTCTTTGGCAACGGCCAGCGCCCCAGCACTCAGATCAATCCCTACCACGCTGGCATCCGGATTGAGATGCACCAAATATTCAGTACCGACCCCCGTACCGCACCCAGCATCGAGAATCCGAGCGTTGGCATGCTGCGGCTTGCGTCCGGTGCAAAAGTTGTAAGCTGTCAACCAGTTCCAGCGCCAGTTGTAGCCCGGAGGCGGTTCATCCAATAACGGTTCGGGTGGAAACGGATAGGTGTTATAGAGTTTGGCAACGGCGGCGCTAATGGCTTGAGAATCAGGCATGACTGGCTGGCTTAATGATTGGATGGATGGCGTAACCCCAGTTACCATTGTCCCAAACTCTATGCGGATGGCAGCAGTTATGCCAAGAAATTAACCAAGCGGGTGTTCCGTTTTAGGCTGGGGTCTACGAGAGCAGATCACAGCAGAGTTGATGTTTGACGATTGACGAATGCGACTAGTAGAAGACGGCGCAAGTTTAGCTACCGTAGGGCGGGCATCTTGCCCGCGCAGGCTGGAAGCCTGCACTACGAACGGTAGGCAGATTTACGCCTCAGACTACTAGCTTGATTCGAGGTTTGATTCTAGGTCAGACAGTTTAATGCCGCGAATTGAGTAGTCGAGCAACTGCATTGGGTGTAACACGGGCGTCTGCTGGCCTTGAATTGTCAGGTGTTTGCTAATTTGGACAAAGCAACCAATGTTGGCAGAGGCAATCACCGACGCGCCTGTATTCAATAGATTGGTCACCTTTTGCTGCCCCAATTCTTCTGCAACGTCTGGTTGCAGGATGTTGTAAACGCCAGCGCTGCCGCAGCACAGCGCCGCATCAATGGGTTCGCGTAATTGCACACCAGGAATTTGACGCAGCAGTTGCCGAGGTTGCAGGCTAATTTTTTGGCCGTGCAGCATATGGCAGGCGTCTTGGTACACCATTGTCAGCGGCTCGTCTTGCAACGGCGACAGGGGCGCAGTCAATCCCACGTCTGCTAAAAATTCCTGCACGTCTTTTACTTTTTTGACGAAGGCTTGAGCGCGATCGCCATACTCAGGGTCATCTTTGAGAATGTGGCCATATTCTTTGAGCGTGTGCCCACAGCCGGACGCGTTGACCAAGATGGCGTCAACCTCAGTGTTCTCAAAGGCGTCGATCATCTGGCGCGCCATTTCTTGCGCCTGCGCCTCTTGCCCCTGGTGATGGGAGAGGGCACCACAGCAGCCCTGCATCTGTGGCACCACTACTTCGCAGCCGTTGGCGATGAGGACGCGCACCGTTGCATCATTGACCACTGGGTTAAACAGGCGCTGCACGCAGCCCAGCAGCATCCCCACCCGATAGCGGGTGTTGCCTGTAGCTGGAATCAGTGCCGGGATGGTGTCTTGAAAGGCAGTGGGGGCGATTTTGGGCAGCATGGATTCCATGGCTGCTAGCTGGGGTGAGATTTGCTTTAATACGCCAAGCGATCGCACCAATTTCTGCAACCCGGATTTCTGATACAGCCCCAATGGCCGCAGCAGTATCCGCATCCGGCCAGGATAGGGGAAGGTGGAAAAAATGAGGCGGCGCAGCAGGCGCAGCGGGAGCGATCGCTCAAAATTGCGTTCGATCTGGGGGCGGGTGGCGGCAATCAGCTGGTCATATTGCACCCCCGACGGGCAGGTCGTCACACAGGCCAAGCACCCCAGGCACGAGTCGAAATGCTGCACCGTACTGTCAGCCAGCGGCGCGTCCCCTTCGTTGATGGCATCCATCAGGTAAATGCGGCCTCGGGGTGAGTCGGCTTCTTTGCCAGTTATCCGGTAGCTGGGGCAAGTGGCCAGACAAAAGCCGCAGTGCACGCAGGTATCGATCAGCTTGGGGTCAGGCGGATTGTGTGCATCAAAGCCTGGGATGTCTGCTGTGTTTAGCGGAAGATTGGTAAATGAAACGGGATTTTCCGAAGTTTGCATTTTTTAAATTAAGTGGAGAAATTATGCTGAACCAGAACCGCCCTAAATGCCGCTGATGAATCGGCCTGGACTTAGCAGGTTACTTGGATCAAACTGTTGCTTCAGACCTCGCATTAGCGCGATCGCATTGCCTGTGTAGCCCCACACATCGACCTGTTGCTTGAGCGACTGGGGAGCCTGTAAAACAGTGAGGAAGCCTCCTTGATCCTGGCACAGTTGCCGAATTTGGGGCAGCTGCTCTGCCTCGGTGGCGGCAAAGCGCAATCGACCTAAGCCGCTACCTGCATGAATCTGCGCTAAGTCTAACTGGGGAATAAGCGCCTTCATTTGCGGCAATACGGCTACCGCTGTTGAGGGGGTTACTCCTATTTTGCAGGTGATAGCCCGGTTATGGGCGGTGGGTTCCCCTATTTCTTGCAATTGTTGCCATAGAGCTACTTCGTTGGCTGGGGAGATAGCGGCGTCAGCTTGCCTTTGCAGAGTGCGGACCTCCAACCCCAAGGCGTGCCCCACTGCGGTAAACTGCTGCGTCTGGGTGCTAACGCCGACGGCAATGCCTTGAAATCTTACTAGTAGAGCGATCGCGTCTGCTGGTTTCAGCTCTGTCCAGGCTGGAGCCATGACTAATTCCACCGCTGTAGGTGTCAGAGCCGAACTGAGCAGGGTCTGGGTGGCGCGGGCGATCGCCCGCGCGTCTCCAGTCAGTACTAGCGTTTGCGACACATCTGGCAACGGATATACCCGAAATGTCACCTGGCTGAGAATGCCCAGTGTGCCCCAAGACCCGGTGAACAGTTTCATTAGGTCATAGCCCGCTACATTTTTGACCACCCGCCCACCTGCTTTAGCCACTTGCCCATCGGCTCGCACTACTGTCATGCCAATCAGCAGATCGCGCACCCCGCCATAGCGATGCCGTAAGGTACCCGAGTCGGCGGTGGCGACAATGCCCCCCAGCGTCGCGTCTGTGCCATAGGTGGGGTCGAGCGGCAAAAACTGCCCCTGTGTTGCCAAAATTGCCTGCAAGTCGGCCAGCCGCATTCCGGCTTCAGCGGTGACGGTTAAGTCTCCGGCGGCGTGGTCAATCAGCCGCCGGAGGCGAGCCATGCTCACCACAACGGTAATGCCTTCAGCCAATCCACCCCAGGCTAGTTTGGTGCCGCTGCCGCACGGCAGCACTGGCCAATGCTGTTGGTGACAGAGGGTGATCACCCCTGCCAGCTGCTCTGGGGTTTGCGGATACACTAGGCAAACAGGAGCGGTAGGGTTGACCGGATGAGGGGCGATCGCGGCCATGATCCGCTGCTGCATCGCGGCCTCCACCGCGTCCCAGCCGACAGCGCCATCTCGACCCACAATGTATTCTAAACTTTCTAACGATTGAGCAACGATGCTCATGAGCAGCTCCCCAAGGCCATAGTTCAACCCCCGACTGTATACCAGAGACTCTATACCAGAGTATGTGGATAGCGAAACGAAATCTATGGATAAACCAAGTCCACGTTGAGAACTGTAGTTTTAGCCCTCACCCCCAGCCCCTCTCCCAAAGGGCGAGGGGAGCCGGAAAAGCTTTCAAAGTCCCTCTCCCTGGGGAGAGGGCTTAAAGCCTTCGGCATACATGAAAAGGGTGAGGG